>OIWN01000796.1_pt1 | contig 27742 bp, 20 predicted proteins | sample 1587591 | NCBI WGS metagenome assembly OIWN01 (sample SAMEA3888901, study PRJEB22519) | human gut metagenome | biome: human gut; feature: human-associated habitat; material: faeces | place: Denmark | collected 2010 | reverse complement strand
GCGTCCAGCTCGTCCTTCTTGGGGAAGGCGATGCCGTAGATGCGCTGGAGGGTCTGGCGGCTGGAGTCGCCCCGCCAGTAGGCGGCGTTGCAGGCGGTCAGCTTGATGGCGTTGCCCTTGACCCGGCCGGTGGAGTCCAGATGGGGGCCGGCGCACAGATCGGTGAACTCGCCCTGCTTGTAGAAGGAGATGTGGGCGTCCTCCGGCAGATCATGGATCAGCTCCACCTTGTAGGGCTCGCCCTTCTCCTCCATGAACTTGAGGGCCTCTTCCCGGGGCAGCTCAAAGCGCTCCAGCTTCAGCTTCTCCTTGCAGATCTTGCGCATCTCTCCCTCAAGCTTCTCCAGGATCTCCGGAGTGAAGGGGAAGGGGGAGTCCATGTCGTAGTAAAAGCCCTCGTCGATGGAGGGGCCGATGGCCAGCTTTACCTCCGGGTACAGGCGCTTCACCGCCTGGGCCAGAATGTGGGAGCAGGTGTGCCAGTAGGTCTTGCGGTAGCTCTCGTTTTCAAAGGAAAATTCACTGTTCTTGTTCTCTTCGGACATTCTGATAACCTCCTTCTCGTCTGTGGGGCGGCACACGGCGCCCGCCCCGGTAAAAATGCGGCGGGGTTACAGCAAAAAACGCCTCACCCCTGAGTGTGTCAGGGGTGAGGCGCTGTCATACGTCCCACGGTTCCACCCTGCTTGCCAGAGACACAGAGACGCCCGGCAGGACAACCGCAACACGCGCAGGCCGAACGAACGGTCGGGCAAAGCCCGGCGGCAGGTTCGGCACAGCGTGGAACAGCTGGCCGCCGCAGAGGGCGTGCAGCGTGGCAACTGGCCGCTTGTGACTTCCTGTAACGGGAAAGCCCCGGCCCGGTCATCCCGGGCGGCTCGGGAGTGGTACAGCCGCCGCGTGTCGTGGGGCGCTTCCACCGTGCGCGCCCCTCTCTGTCCGCCGCTGTGCGGGTTCGTCTCCGTCAAAGCCAATTTGAACGGACCTACTATATCACTGAGGGGAAGGAAAGTCAAGAGTCCACTTTATCCCGGAGCGCGGGCGGCCACGAGGGCCGCCCCTACCTGGCTGGAGGTTATATCGGGTTCCGCGTGATACGCGGCATTGTAGGGGCGGGGCTTGTCCCCGCCCGCAGGCGGCCACGAGGGCCGCCCCTACCTGGTTGGGGGCATATCGAGTTCCGCATGATACGCGGCGCTGTAGGGGCGGGGCTTGTCCCCGCCCGCGGGAGGCCCCAAGGGCCGCCCCTGCCTGGTTGGGGGCATATCGAGTTCCGCATGATACGCGGCACTGTATGGGCGGGGCTTGTCCCCGCCCGCCGATCTGACCGGGTGACATCCCGCCTCCAATACATAAAAAACTGATATTTACAGTTTATTCACATTAAAGACACGATTTAGTCTTATTTACACGGTATGATACAGACAGATTCAGAGATGAATCGAATGAGACCATCCTCCCAAACCAATTCCTCTCTTATCCCTCTCCAACACCTTTGCAAGACACACAACACACACCCGAAAAGCCCCGGCCTTTGGCCGGGGCTTTTCGGTGTTTTTGGAAAAAAGGCTTGACTTGGAGTGTACTCCAGGGAGTAAGGTAAATTGAAATCAATGTATGGGAGTGACATTCCGTGATCTACAAGGACTTTCAAAACCTGCGCCTGCCCATGCTGGGCTTCGGCAGCATGCGGCTGCCTCTGCTGCCCGGCGGTGGGGACGGCGACGTGGACGAGGCGGCGGTGGCCGAGATGGTGGCCCTGGCCATGGAGCGGGGGGCCAACTACTTTGACACGGCCTATGGCTATCACAACGGCAATTCCGAGCGGGTGATGGGCCGCGTGCTGTCCCGTTATCCGCGGGAGAGCTGGCTCCTGGCCTCCAAATTCCCCGGCTACGACGTGTCCAACATCCGGCCGGACAGGGTGGAGGCCATCTTCGAGGAGCAGCTGGAGAAGTGCGGCGTGGACTACTTCGACTTCTACCTCTTTCACAACGTATACGAGCGCAACGTGGGCCCCTATCTGGACCCGGACAACCGCGTGCTGGAGTACCTGCTCCGCCAGAAGGAGGCCGGGCGCATCCGGCACCTGGGCTTCTCCGCCCACGGCTCCCTGGCGGTGATCCAGCGCTTCCTGGACGCCTATGGGGAATACATGGAGTTCGGCCAGCTCCAGCTCAACTACCTGGACTGGGACTTCCAGGGCGCCAGGGCCAAGGCGGAGGAGCTGAACCGCCGCCATATCCCCATCTGGGTGATGGAGCCCCTGCGGGGCGGGCGGCTGGCCAGGCTGTCCGACGGGGACGCCGCCCGCCTGGCCGTCCTGCGGCCGGAGGAGAGCATGCCGGGCTGGGCCTTCCGCTTCCTCCAGGGGGTGCCCGGCGTGACTATGGTGCTCTCCGGCATGTCCAGCCTGGAGCAGCTGCGGGCCAACCTGGACACCTTCGAAACCGACCGGCCTCTGAGTGAGGCCGAAAAGGCCGCCCTGCTGGACGTGGCCGCCGGCATGGTGCGGGAGCAGGTGCTTCCCTGCACCGCCTGCCGCTACTGCGTGGACCACTGCCCCCGGCACCTGGACATCCCCGGCCTGCTGGCCCTCTACAACGAGCACACCTTCACCGGCGGCGGCTTTATCGCCCCCATGGCGGTGGAAGCCCTGCCGGAGGAGAAGCGGCCCGCCGCCTGCATCGGCTGCCGGAGCTGCGAGGCAGTGTGCCCCCAGCAGCTCAAAATCTCCGAAGCTCTGGCCGACTTCGCCCGCAAGCTGGGGTAAATCCCCGGGGCGGGCGTTGCAATCCACTGCGGTTTGGGGTATCATAAAGGCACAGACCATGATACGCCATAAGGAGGCGCCTTTCTATGCGCGATGGATTCATCAAGGTGGCCGCCGGCACGCCCCAGATCCGGGTGGCCGACTGCCGCTACAACGCCGAACAGATTTTCACCCTCATGCGGGAGGCCGATAAGCAGGGGGTGCGGGTGCTGGCCCTGCCCGAGCTGTGCCTCACCGGCTACACCTGCGGCGACCTCTTCCTTCAGGACACCCTGCTCCGTGGCGCGGAGGAGGGGCTGGCCACCATCCTGGAGGCCACCAAGCACCTGGATCTCCTGGCCGCCGTGGGGCTGCCCGTGCGGCACCAGAACAAGCTCTACAACTGCGCCGCCGTGCTCCACCGGGGGGAGATTCTGGCCCTGGTACCCAAGACCTACCTGCCCAACTACGGGGAGTTCTACGAGAAGCGCTGGTTTGAGCCTGCCGGCCCCGGCGACCGCCTATTCTCCTTCTGCGGGCAGGAGGTCTATCTGGGCTCCGACGTGATCTTCCCCTGCGAGAGCATGCCCGGCCTCACTGTGGGGGTGGAGATCTGTGAGGATCTGTGGGCCTCCACGCCCCCCTCTGTGGCCCTGGCCGAGGCGGGGGCCACCGTTATCCTCAACCTGTCCGCCTCCGACGAGCTGGTGGGCAAGGCCGAGTATCGCCGCCGCCTGGTGTGCGGCCAGTCCGCCCGGCTGGTGTGCGGCTATGTCTACGCCAACGCCGGGGAGGGGGAGTCCACCACCGATCTGGTCTTCAACGGCCACAACATCGTGGCCGAGAACGGCGCCCTGCTGGCCGAGCGCCGCTTCGCCACCGGGCTCACCGTGTCCGAGGTGGACGTGGAGCGGCTGGACTACGAGCGCCGCCGCCTGACCACCTTCCGCTCCAATGCGGACAGCCGGGTGATCACCGTCCCCTTCGCCCTGGAGCCGTGCACCACCACCCTCACCCGCCATGTCAACCCCCTGCCCTTCGTCCCAGAGGACGGCGCCGAGTGCAGCGAACACTGCGACGAGATCATCCTCCTGGCGGCGCTGGGCCTCAAAAAGCGCATGGAGCACAGCGGCGCACAGGCGGCGGTGGTGGGCCTGTCCGGCGGGCTGGACTCCACCCTGGCCATCCTCATCACCAGCGTGGCCATGCGCATGATGGACCGGCCGGCCAGCGACATGATTGCCGTCACCATGCCCTGCTTCGGCACCACCGAGCGCACCCGGGACAACGCCGTGGAGCTGGCCGAGCGGCTGGGGGCCACCCTCAGGCGCATCGACATTGGCGCGGCGGTTCGGCAGCACTTCAAGGACATTGGCCAGTCCATGGACGACCACGATGTGACCTTTGAGAACAGCCAGGCCCGGGAGCGCACCCAGGTGCTCATGGACGTGGCCAACCAGTGCGGCGGACTGGTGGTGGGTACCGGAGACCTCTCTGAGCTGGCCCTGGGCTGGGCCACCTACAACGGCGACCACATGAGCATGTACAGTGTCAATGCCTCCATCCCCAAGACCCTGGTGCGCCGTCTGGTGTCCTATGTGGCCGGGGACAAGGCGGAGGAGGACGAGGCCCTCTCCCATGTGCTCAGTGATATCCTGGACACCCCCGTTTCCCCCGAGCTCCTGCCCGCCATCGAGGGGCAGATCGCCCAGAAGACCGAGGATCTGGTGGGCCCCTACGAGCTGCACGACTTCTTCCTCTACTATGCCATCCGCTGGGCCTTCCCGCCACGGAAGGTGCTCCGGCTGGCTGAGCACGCCTTCGGCCGCACCTACCCCCGGGCCGTCGTGCTCCAGTGGCTGCGTACCTTCTACCGCCGCTTCTTCGCCCAGCAGTTCAAGCGCTCCTGCCTGCCTGACGGACCCAAGGTGGGCTCGGTCAGCCTCTCTCCCAGGGGCGACTGGCGCATGCCCTCCGACGCCGTGGCGGCCCTGTGGCTGGAGGAGCTGGAGGGGCTGGAGTGACGTGAACATCTATGCCGACCTGTTTTTGACCTTTGCCAAAATCGGGGTTTGCACCTTCGGCGGGGGATATGCCATGCTGCCCATCCTCCAGCGGGAGCTGGTGGAGAAGCGGGGCTGGGCCACGGAGGAGGAGCTCTCCGACTACTTCGCCATCGGCCAGTGTACCCCCGGCATCATCGCCGTCAACACCGCCACATTTGTGGGGCACAGCCGGAAGGGAGCGGCGGGGGGCGTGGTGGCCACCCTGGGACTGGTGTTCCCCTGCCTGGTCATCATCATGCTCATCGCCGCCTTCCTCCAGAACTTTGCCGAGCAGCCCGTGGTGGTGCACGCCTTCAACGGCGTGCGGGCCTGTGTGTGCGCCCTGATCCTGTCCAGCGTGCTCAAGCTGCGCAAGAGCACGGTGGTGGACGGGCCGACGGCGGGCGTCTTCGCGGTGGTGCTGGTGCTGGCGGTGCTCGGCAGCTTTGTGTCCTTCCCAGCCGGGTGGGCGGGGAGCGTGCTCAGCTTTCTCTGTTCCCCCGTGGTGCTGGTGGTGGCCGCCGGCGTGGCCGGACTGTGCATCCGGGCGGCGAGAGGAGGGCTGCGGCCGTGATCTACCTTCAGCTCTTCTTTGAGTTTTTCAAGGCGGGGCTGTTCGCCATCGGCGGCGGCCTGGCCACCATTCCCTTCCTTACCGACATCGGGCAGCGCACCGGCTGGTTCACCTCCGGAGAGCTGGCCAACATGATCGCCATCTCCGAGTCCACCCCCGGCCCCATGGGGGTGAACATGGCCACCTACGTGGGCTTCCACACCGGCGGCATCGCGGGGGGCGTTATCGCCACCCTGGGCCTGGTGTGCCCCTCCATCCTCGTCATCCTGGTCATCGCGGGCTTTTTGAAGAAGTTCCGGGAGAGCCGGGGGGTGGACGCGGTGTTCTACGGCATCCGCCCCGCCTCCACCGCCCTTATCGCCGCGGCGCTGGCGGAGGTTTGCTCCATCGCCCTGCTGAACCTGAGCGCCTTCCAGACCGGCGGCGCGGCGGCCCTGTTCCAGTGGAAGGGGATCGCCCTGGCGGTGGTCATCTTCGTGTGCCTCCAGGTGAAGCCCCTGAAAAAACTCCACCCCATCGTGTTCATCGCCGCCTCGGCGGTGATCGGCGCGGTCTTCCAGTTCTAAAAAAATCCCGTGCGGTGTGTGCCGCACGGGATTTTCTGGTTTATTCCGCAGGGGAGGCCACCAGGAAGAGGAAGTCGCTGCCGCCCTCCTCCTCCGGGAAAGCGCCGTACATGGAGAAGTTATACAGGAAGCGCTCCGCCATCAGCACGCCGTAGCCGTCCTGACAGTGGTCGGTGGTGTCGTAGGGGTCGGCCACGATGAACACGTCGTCCTGCTGGGTCTCGGTGCCCATGGTGTCGTAGCCGATGATCACCTGCCAGTGTCCGCCCCAGTCGTTCCAGCAGACCATGACCGGCTTGCCCTCGGCCAGCCAGCCCTGGATGGTGTCCATCCAGACCTCGGAGGAGGGGTCCTCGTAGTCCAGGTTGGTGGTATAGGTAAATCCGCCCACGCCGTCAAAGATATCCATGGCCTGCCGCAGGGTGGTGCCGGGGTAGCCGGCCAGCCCGGTGCCCTCCAGGGAGTGGCGCAGGGCGGCCAGGCTCTCCTCGTTCCAGTCGCCCAGCCGGTCATACCAGTTGAGCACCATCAGGGTGCTGGTGACGCCGCAGGCCCATTCGCTGGTCTGCTGCATGGTCTGGAAGCCGGTCAGGATCGTGAGGGTGTCGCTGGACTGCATGTGGTAGTAGTCGGGGTGGGCAAAGTAGGGGGAGTCCGCGTGGTCGCCCAGCCGCTCCACGGAGTCGGCGCCGTCCTCGGGGGAGAGATCCACGGCATGGGGGATCTTCATCTCGTCGGTAAAGGCGGCGCTCTGCGCCGCGCTCGGTGTGGCATCCGCAGGGGATGTTTGGGCCGCCCCAGTCGGCTGGCTCCCGCCCGTCGTGTCGGCACAGCCGGCCAGAAGGCCGGCCGCCAGGGTGAGGCTCAGCGCCAGAGTGACTTGTTGTTTCATTTCTCGATCTCCTTCAATGTCCGATTCTGCGCATTGCGCAGTGAGTGACATTATAGGGAAAGAAGGCGAAAGATGCAAGCATAAATTTTGAGGGCCCCAAAGGGGCCCTCAAAGGGGTCAGGGCAACACGCAGCGGTCACCCCGGTCGATATAGTGGGCGTCGGCCCGGAGAGTCAGCCCCTCCGGTCCCGCGCCGCCGGGCAGGTAGAAGCGGATGCCCTCTATCCGCACGTCGGCGGGGCCGTCCTCATGGTGGGGCGGCACGGTATAGAGCCGCGTGCCCCGGAGCTGTTCGCCCTCCAGAAGCTCCACCGCCAGGGCCACCCGCCGCTCGGGCAGGATATCCGACAGGCACAGGGAGCACTCCACAATCTGACCGCCCCCCACCTCCAGAGTGCCCAGCGCACAGACGAGGAGCCCGCCCTCCGGCTCCAGCCGGTATTCCAACATGGTCAGCACCTCCTTCATACGGCATGGCAGCCGTATGTACCAAGAAGCGCGGAGGCGCGGGGCGCAGGCGGGTAAGACCCAAAGCGGAGCGAACGGACCGGAGGGCCCGAAGGGGCCGCAGGCCGGCTTGCACAGCCGGAGGGGCTTAGACACCGTCGCGCAGCCGCCGCAGCGTGACAAGAAGCGCGGAGGCGCGGGGCGCAGGCGAAACCGCAGCGGCTATGCCGCGCGGAGGGCCGGGCGGCCCCCTAGAATCCTATGCTCACCGGACCTGTCCGGTGCCGTAGATTACATATTTGGAGCTGGTCAGCTCCTCCAGGCCCATGGGGCCCCGGGCATGCATTTTTTGGGTGGAGATGCCGATCTCCGCCCCCAGGCCGAACTCGAAGCCGTCGGTGAAGCGGGTGGAGGCGTTGACGTACACCGCCGCGGCGTCCACCTCGTCCAGGAAGCGCTGGGCGGCAAAGTAGTCGGCGGTGACGATGGCCTCGGAGTGGCCGGTGCCGTGGGAGGCGATGAAGTCCACCGCCTCGTCAAAGCCGGATACCACCTTGACGGCCAGGATGTAGTCGCCGAACTCGGTGTCCCAGTCGGCCTCAGCGGCGGGCTTGACCCAGTCCCCCAGGATGGCCCGGGTTTCCGGGCAGCCCCTCAGCTCCACGCCCTTGGTTTGGAGCAGCTCCCACGCCAGGGGCAGGAAGTCCCGCGCCGCTGCCCGGTCCACCAGCACGCACTCGGCGGCGTTGCACACCGAGGGGCGGGAGGTCTTGGCGTTGTAGAGGATGCGGGCTGCCATGTCCAGGTCGGCCCTCTCGTGGACGTAGATGTGGCACACCCCCACGCCGGTCTGGATGACCGGCACCCGGGCGTTCTCCACCACGCTGCGGATCAGCCCCGCCCCGCCCCGGGGGATGAGCACGTCCAGGTACTCCGTCAGGCCCATCAGCTCATTGGCGCTCTCCCGGCTGGTATCGGCCACCAGGGCCACGCAGTCCCGGGGCAGGCCGGCCTGCTCCAGGGCGTCTCGCAGGACGGCCGCAAAGGCCTGGTTGGAGCGGAAGGCCTCCTTGCCGCCCCGGAGGAGCGCCGCGTTGCCCGACTTGAGGCAGAGGGCTGCGGCGTCCACCGTCACGTTGGGCCGGGCCTCGTAGATGATGCCGATCACCCCCAGGGGCACCCGGCGCTTTCCGATGGTCAGCCCGTTGGGCCGGGTGTCCATTTTGGTCACCGCCCCGATGGGATCGGGGAGGGCGGCCACCTGCCGCACCCCCTCCACAATGCCGGCGATGCGGCCCTCGTCCAGCGCCAGCCGGTCCAGCAGGGCGGGGCGGAGTCCGGCGGCTCTGGCCGCCTCCAGATCTGCGGCGTTGGCCGCCAGGATCTCCCCCTGCCGGGCCTCGATGGTTCTGGCGGCCGCCTCCAGAGCGGCGTTTTTCCTGGCGGTACCCGCCACGGCCAGCGCCCGGGCCGCGTACCGGGCCGCCAGACCCTGGGTCTCCAGTACAGTCATGGGATTCCTCCTTCTTTTCTATTGCAGCGCGCCCCGCCGGGCAGAAAAGCGGGTGCCCACGTTCTTCCCCTCCACGATGTCGTAGAGGGCCTCCATCCGCGCCCCGTTGGCGATGACCATGTCCACCCCCGCCTCCAGGCAGAGCTGGGCGGCGTTGAGCTTGGTGGCCATGCCGCCGGTGCCGCGCCAGGTGCCCGCACCGCCGGCCATGGCCCGCAGCTCCGGGGTGATGGCCTCCACCTGGTGGATCAGCCGGGCGTCGGGGTGGGTGCGGGGGTCGGCGTCATACAGTCCGTCGATGTCGCTGAACAGCACCAGCAGGCCCGCGCCGCACAGCCGGGCCACGATGGCGGACAGGGTGTCGTTGTCGCCCAGCACCTTGCACTGGCCGGTTTCGATCTCCGCTGACGACACCGAGTCGTTCTCATTGACCACCGGGATCACCCCCAGCTCCAGCAGGGCCTCAAAGGTGTTGTGCAGATGCTCCGAGCGGACGGGGGACTCCACGTCCTCGCCGGTGAGGAGGATTTGGGCCACCGTCCGGTTGTACTCGGCAAAGAGCTTGTCATAGATGTGCATCATCCTGCACTGGCCCACGGCGGCGGCGGCCTGCTTCATCCGCAGCTCGGTGGGGCGCTCCCCCAGCCGCAGCTTTTTGGTGCCGATGCCGATGGCGCCGGAGGACACCAGGACGGGCTGATACCCCATGCCCTCCAGATCGGCCAATACCCGGGCCAGATGCTCCATGTTTTGCAGGTTGAGGCTCCCGGTCTCCCGGGTGAGGGTGGATGTGCCCACCTTGACCACCAGCCTGCGCGGATTGCGCGGTTGTTTCACGTGCTTCACACTCCTCTTCCATTCGCCCTTCATCATAGCACATTTCACCGGCGCACGAAAGGGGCAATAAAAAGAAAAGGAAGGGGCTGCTTCCAGAAAGAAAACTGAATGTTTTAGCGCGTATTTAGCCAAATGTCAATACTAAAACCCGAATTTCTTTGAAAAATTTTTTATAGGCTTTATAGGCTTGCAAGGAACACGTTGAAAAGTTCCGCAGAGGTGTGCCAGTCCAGGATTAACCGTGGGTAATTATTTATCCAGTCCTGGACCCGGCGCACCTCTTTTTGCGTTACCTTGCGGAAGTCCGTGCCCTTGGGGAAAAACCACCGGATAAGCTGGTTCTGCTTCTCGTTGCTGCCGCGCTCTCCGGGTGACCTGGGGTGGCAGTAGTAGACGTGGGTGCGCTTCTCTCCGGGCAGCAGGCAGGAGTGCTCCATGCCCTTGCAATCGGCAAATTCGCTCCCGTTGTCCACGGTGATGCTCTTGAACACCTGGCGGAACATAGCGGTCCCCATGCGCCGCTCCAGCCGGTCCAGAACGCCCACGACGCTGGCGGCGGTGTCGTCGTGCATCTTGCGGATGATCTCGTCCCGCGTCACGCGTCCGGTGAGGACGCACAGGGCGGCCTTGGTGCCCTTCTTACCCACTACGCTGTCCATCTCCCAATGGCCCGGCTCCTCCCGGTTGTTGATGTGCTCCGGGCGATGCTCGATGCTGTCCCCTCTGGGGGCTTTCGCTGCTTTCACGCGGTTGTAGGTCCGCTTCTGGTCGCTCTTGTAGCGCAGCTCCTTGTTGGTCAGGGGCCACAAGTCCCCGTTCTCGATGTACTTATACACAGTCTGACGGCATAATGTGCAGGAGAAGGTGGTCTCCGGCGTTTTGCCCAGCATGGAACAGGCAGCAGACGGGGAATACCCCTCGGAGATGGTTTTGACCAGCCACCGGGCCAGCCGGTGGTCTTTGCCTATTTTCAGAGGCTTTTCCATGTTCTTCTTGCGGTCCAGGTGGTAGTCCTTGGCGACATCGGCGGAGTAGGAGATATAGGTGGTCAGGTCGCTGCGTTTCAGCTCCACCGCACCCCTCCGGCACTCGTCGTAGACCGTGCTGTGATGCACGCCCAGATAGCGGGCGATCTGCGGCTTTCTGTACCCCTCGCGGAGCATTTTTTCAATGGTCAATCTGTCGTTCCAGGTCAAGTGTGCGCCCTTATATCTCGGCATAGGAAAACCTCCATTTGCAATACTTTTGCATAGCATTTGTATATCTTTAGCACACTTTTTTCGGCCATGTCAATAGCCCCGGAAGATGCAAAAATCCCCCTACTATCCGTAGGGGGATTTCAAAATTTTTTTATTCTTTTCCGGTCAGCCAGTCCATCGTCACGCCCAGGACATCGGCAAAGATCATCAGCTCGTAGTCCGTCACGAAGCGGTCCCCGGTCTCTATCTTGCTGATGGCCTCCCGCTCGATGAACACGCCCTTGACCTGCATCCTCGCAGCGAGGTCCGCCTGGGAGATGCGTTTGGTCGCCCGCACCTGGTGGATGCGGTCCCCGGAGATATTCTTTTGTCCCTCAAAATCGTAAATCTTCACACGCAGCCCCTCCTTGGCACCTTGACAGTACCACGGAAAAGGGCTATCTTTGTAATAAAGATTTACAACCTTTATCGTTTTGGTACAAAAAGTGGGAATATCTCACTTCACGTCCGGCAGCTTCTCCAGCATACCGGCGGCCTCCAGCAGATTGTAGATGATCTGGGCCGTGGCCTCGCGGGTGATGGGCTTCTGCCATCCATAGTTGCCCGCGCCGTCTCCGGCGAAGATGCCTTTGCGCTTGCAGTAGTCGGTAGCCTCCTTGGCCCAGGCGGAGGGGTTGTCCCCGGTGTCGGCGCAGCTCGTGAGCTGTTTGGTGTCCATAGTTTCTTCATCCTTTCCGGCCTTTGCGGCCTCCAGTCTTTTGTTGACTTCTGCGGCGATCTGGCCGTGGCGGCTGTAAAGCCAGTCACCAGGGCAGGCTTTCGCCGCAAACCAGCGGTGGACGGTCATGTTCTGCTGGTCTACCTGACCTACGAGGTTTTTATCTCCCTTCCAAAGCAGCCTGGGGATGCCGTTGCGTTGGCAGATGTCCACCAGCAGGTCAATGAGGGACTTGTAGGCCGCGTCGGAGACCGGCCACGGGTCCTTGGCAACGGTGTTCGCCACCTCGATGGTGACGGCCCGGTTGTCGTTGCTGGAGGAGGAGGTACACCACGAACGGTTGGCCTCGTCCACATACAGGCCGATGCGCCCGTCGCTGCCGATGCCGTAGTTGCTGCTGGCCTGGCGTTCCTTGTTCTGGAACAGTTCGCCGCAGCGCTCAACGGACAGGTTCCCGGCCATACAGTGGATGGAGATGGTGTCGATGGCGTGCTTGCGCTTGCCGGAATGGTTGGGGGACAGCTTGGTGTAGCTGACCAGCGGGCTGTTACTCATTGCCCGCACCTTCTTTCAGAACGCCGTGGTTGAGTTCGTAGACGGCAGCCTCAATGAGCGCGTCGATGCGGTCCTCGTCCAGGGTGATGCCGTGCTCCGCCAGCCAGTTGAGGACGTAGGCTTTCTTCTCCTCGCCGCGCCCGCTGCCACGGTAGATTTGCTCCGCAGCCGTCACGGCGATTTTCACCCAGGCATTGATCTCCGCCTGCTGCTGGGCCGTGGTCCGGCTCTTGATATAGGGGATGACCACGGCGGTGATGACGGCAGCCACAAGGGCAGCCGCCGCTTCAATGATGGTCGTAATATCCATGATGTGCTCCTTCCTTTACTCCACGATTTCCCAGTCGTCAGCCAGCATATCCGCCTGGCTTGCAAGCCATCCAATTTGCACGCCGGAAGTGCCGCAGAATGCAATGGCCTTGTTCCCAATGGCCGCGTGCTCGGCATTGACGATTGTGCCAGCCGGGGACGTGTAACTGATGGCAGAGGCCAGCTCAATGTGCTGGTTCTTTCCGTTCCAGCCCGCCCGTCTGCACTTCTTCCCCTTCTTCATGGCCTCGATAGCCAGACCAAAGTTCATACTGTCGATGGGGCGGTACGCCGCCTCGAACACTGCCTTGGGGCTAAAGCTCTCGTACCCGTCCGGGTAGCGGACCTTATAGCCCTCCTCCACGGGGTACATGCTCTTGGGGATGGGCTGGTCCTCCTCGTAGAACTTGCAACCCACGCGAATAGCGGGGACCGCCTCAATGATTTTCGTGCCGATATAGGTTTTCATTTCGATTTCCTCCTTTAGCAATCTCGTTTGATTTTCTTCTCCGGTGCGTTGCTCTTGCCGAACACCACCCCGTCGTTGTGCTCGAAGATGTTCTCCACCACCTTGAGGACGTTCACGCCCAGAATGGTCTCGATGGCCTGCTCGGACAGGTCCACCACCGGGAACACTTGGCCCAGGTGCACCGTGGCGTACAGGGCGATGAGGTAGGACATCGTGACCCACCCCAGCGCGGCGATCTGCGTTGTCACGAACAGCCGCCGCGTGGTCGTCTTAATGTTCTTCATCTCGTACCGCCTCCAGATGGTCAATGCGGTGGTGTGCGGACTTGGCGCTGGCCTCCACGGCAGCCAGACGGCCCTCCACCTCTGTGTTGGTCTTGCGCTGCTCTCGCTGTTCCGTCTTGATCTCGTCCGTGTTGGACTTGATGTACCCCAGCTCTGTCAAAACGGTGCCGAGCTGTTGGCCGTTGCTCCTGTCGTCTTTCCCCTTGTTGCGGGAGAAGGTGGCATAACTGATGACAGCGCCCAGCACCGTGCATACCAGTCCCACAATGATGTTCCACTCCATTGGTATCACCTGCCTTTCCCATTGAGCATATCAAAGCCCCGCATCCTTTTCGCCCCGAAGCAGATAAAAATTTGAAAGAGAGGGATTGCCCTATGATCTGGATTGAATTTGCCGTCAGCGCCCTTGTGACCGCTGCAACATACGGGGCAGGGCCTATGCTTCTGGCGCTGCTCCGAAAGAAACCGCTCCATGTCCGATACCTGCGAATATTCAGCGCTGTGTACACGATTGCCGTATGGGCCGTGTGGCAGTTCCTTACATACGACGGGAACGCCGTGCGGACCATGCCAGCCCTGCTTTGGGGGTATGTGTTCTATCGCCTTGCAAGGAGCGTCCTGGAGAAAAAGCCCGTACCGGCCATACCGAAGGAACGATGGTACACCTGCCCGAAGTGTGGGCAGCTCGTCCCGGAGGGAAAGCCGTGTGACTGCGAAAGTCTTTCTCCCCAGCCGGGGAAGAAGTTGTGCGGCACACCGTTCATCCAGGCGGGCCAGACCCCGCCCGGAGTTGAAACCGAACAACCGAAGCCGGGAAAGCGGTCTCCGGTGGTTCCGCTTTGCATAGCCGCTGCTTTGCTGGTGGTATGCACCTGCATCCTTGGCTACCGTGTCTCCGTGCTCACGGCAGCGCGGGATGACCTGGCAGCGGAGAATGCGGAATTGCGCTCCAGGGTTTCCGCGCTATCCACCGAAAAGACGCAACTGCAAGAAAAAGCGAACGACCTGGAGGCTCGGAACGAGGATTTGTCCGGCTATCTTCACGACGCCACTTTTCTTTACAACAACATTGGGTTCATCGTCGAAGGGTCGAACCGTTATCACAATTACGATTGCCCTGTGTTCCAGGGTGCTGACGAATACTGGGCGCATAATATAGAATACTGCGAGTATCTGGGGTACTCGAAGTGCGGAAATTGTTGGTGACGACATGAAAAAATGGGAGCAGGGATGTCCTGCTCCCATTTCTTTACCATTCGCTGGTGTAGACGGTCCCCCAGAGGAAAGCCCGCTGCTCGTCGGTCAGGCCGGGGAAGTCCTCCAGCCATTCCCGCACATGGTCGCTCTTGGCCTCGCCCTTCACGGTCTTGCCGTCTGCGTCCTTGGTCCCTTCCATCTCGTTGTAGGCGGTGTGGAACAGGACGTACTCCCAGGGTTCGATGCCCTGGGCCTCTGCGTCGTCAGCCTGGGCCATCCACTTGGTGCTGACCTCGTACTGTCCGTCGGAATGGTCCGCCAGGGCGCTCTTGTCGGCCAGATCATAGGCCGCCTTGAGCACCTTGTCGCGGGTCTCGTCGTCCATTCCCCGGAAGATGGGGCTGCTCGCCAGGTCGTCGGCCATGCTGCGGTAGTCGTTGGCCCGCTGGTCGGAGTATGCCCGGTAGGCGCTGCTGCCCAGGTCGTCCGCGCCGAAGGTTTCCTCCTTCTCCTTGACCGGGGCGTATTTGTCCCTGCTGCCGATAAGGTCCCGTGCCCTCTGGGGCAGGGTGTAGTCCGGGTCCTTCTCAACGGCCTTGTTGTAGCGGCTCCGCATGGCGCTGTCGATGCTTGCGCCGTCCACGCCCATGCTGTTCATCAGGTCGTCCCTGATGTGCTGGTAGGTGTCCATATCGCCCTGCTCCAGCGCCCGGTACAGAATGGCGTAATAGCGGTTCTTGTTGCCGGTATTGGAGATGTTGTAGATAGCCTTTTCCATCTCATACTGGAGCGGGATGTTGCCGGTCTCCACCGCCGCGCTCCGGGCCAGGCCCCACATATCCCGCGTCAGGTTGGAGGCCGGGATGCCGAACATCTTTGCACCGGCGGCCAGCAGTCCCTTGAGGGCGTAGGCCCTGGTCCGCTTGCCCTGGCCGTCGGCGCTCTGGATGGCCGTCTGTCCGGCCTGGATAAGGTCGGACACGATCTCCATTTCCGTGCGGGAAACGTCGTAGCCCTGCATGATGGACAGCGCGTCCTTCACAAAGGGGATTTGCCCCAGGGGGTTCATGTTGCTGCCGACGTTGCCCTCCATGATGGCGTTCCAGGCTTTCTCCCAGGGGGTCTCCTCGTCACCGGAGATACCGGTGAACGCAGCCCGGAAGCGCTCCCAGTATTTTTTATCTTCGTCATCGTCGCGCATGGCGTCGATAAGGCTCTGGGCCAGAGCGTTGACCACGTTCGTCACCACCAGGGCCGTGGCCGCCCGGCCCATCGTCTTGATGGCCTTGCCGCGCTTCTGGCTGTTCTGTTCGTAGCGCACCTGGTCATAGGCCCGCATCAGCAGGTTGAGGCTCATAATCGGCTCGCCCATGAAACTTGTCGCCTGCTTCACCACCGCGTTGCTGGAGCGCATGATGTTAGACCGCTGGAGAACGCCGTCTACCACCTGGGTCTGGTCGATGACTTCCGCGAACAGCTTTGCCGTCTGCCGGTAGAACGCCTCGCTGCCCTTGGTGAGGCCCTGGTGTTCCCGCGCCGTGGCCCACTCGCAGGCGTTCCACAGCTTGCCCCAGGTCACGGCGTCCGCCGCGCCCGCAGGGGCGGAAAGGGCGTCGTTCAGCTTCCGCACGTTCGTCCGGTTGTCGAACAGCGTCTCGGTCATCTTGTAGGGGCTGGAGATGTCGAAGCCGCCCGCATCCTTCCGCATGGCGATGGGGGAGTATTGCAGGGCTTTCTTCCATCCGCTGCCCCGCGTAACGCCTCTTGCAAGGCCCCGCGCCATGTCCTGGGGGTCCAGTACCGCCGCCGCCCGGAAGAACGCCGTGGGCTGCTGGATGACCACGCGGATGTTCGCGCCCACGGCTGCGCCCTTGAAGCCGCCGATGGTCTTTCCGGCGATGTCCCACATGGGGCTGTCGCCGGGGGCGTTGATGCCGTTCTGGATGTCCTCCATCAGGTTGTGCCAGTATTTTTGACTGCCGGGGCCGCCCACGCGGTCCAGCAGTCCCTTGATGGTCTTGCCGGTTGGGTTGCCCTCCTCGTCCCGGAACTGGTAGTTGAACAGGCGGTTGATGTCCTCCATCGTGCAGAGCCAGGAGGCATAGTCCGTCATGTCGGAGGCGTGGTTGGCAAAGGTGGTGAAGATGCCCGCCAGGTCCAGGGCGTTGCTCGCGTGGGGCATCGTGGTCTTTGCCATGCCGATGTTCTTAATGGAGCGAGTGTTGTTGCCGCCCTTTTCGATGTTGCTGTGCAGGCCCTCCTTGGCCGATTTGATGGGCCAGTAGTCGCTCTCGGTGAACTTCTTATAACCATAGGCTTCCATGCTGGCCTTGTTGCCGTAGTCGGCCAGCACGCCACGGGTCAGTCCTTGCAGGCCGTCCGCGATCTTCACCTGCTCCGGTGTCAGCGTCCCGGTGATGTTCACCAGGTCGCCCTCCGTCAGGCGGATGCTGTCCGTGCCGCGCCGGATTTGCGAGGTTTTGATCTCTGGCTGCACCACGCCGCCCTTGAGCAGGTGGTCGTGGGCCTGCTTGCGCTTCACCAGCTCGTACAGCTCCATCACCTGGGCCGTGGAAAGGGTCAGCTTCTCGCCCCGCTCCGTGGTGAAGGTATGCGTGGTCGCCTCCAGTTTCTTCACCGTCTTGGGGTCCACGATCTTGCGGACCTCCTCGGCCACATGGTCCACCATGAGCTGCTGCTGGTCCTGCGCGTCCCGCAGCATCCGGTAGACCGCCTTGCCCGCCTCTCCGTAATGGGAGAAGAAGGTGTACGGGGTCTCCAGGTCAATGAGGGCGTGGTTGTGGGTCAGGCTGTTCTTGGCCCGGCGGCTGCTGGTCCCGATGGAGAGAGCCTGCGCCCAGTCCGCCGTCCTGGCGTACTTGGCCTTGGACAGGACTTTCCCCGCCGTGTTCACGCTGTGCTCCACGGCCTTGACCACCTGCCACACGGTTTGAAGCTGCGCCACGCTCATGTCGGCCAGTTTGGTGTCCTTCATGGCGATGACCGCATCAAAGCCGCCCTTGATGCCGTCGGCGTCGCTGCCCAGCAGGGAGGGGTCAATGACCATATCCCCGCCCTCGGCCACGATCTTGGCGTACTGCTCCTTGAGGGCGCGGAACGCCTCGGTTCGCTTGGTGGGGGTGCCGCTGCCATCCTTCACCCGCTTGCCGTTCTCGTCGAGGGTGTACTGGCTCTCCTGGTTGATGCTCTCCAGCATAGCGGCCACGCTTCCGCGCATGGCCTCCGGGATGTGGTGCTGGTCGCTGGGGCGGAGGAGCTTCTGGGACAGAGCGCTTGCATGACGGGTGATTTTGGCCCGCAGCTCACGGGCCGCCCGGCGTTCCCGGCCCGCTGCGTCCTTGGCCGCATAGCGGTCTTTCAGAGCACCCATCTGCCGCTCGCGGGCCTCCCGCTCCTTGGCGATGGCGTTCTGTACCCGCTGCCGGTTTTGCTCCCGCAGTTCCGCCAGGCGGGTGGTGTACTGCTCCCGCACCTTCTGGACCTGCTCCCGACCCTTGGCCTTGGCGTTCTCCAGCTTCAATGCCTGCCGGTCCGCAAAGGTCTTTCGCGTCTGGGGCAGGTCGAAGAAGGTCTCCATGATCTCGTTCGCCGCGCCGGTCACGGCCTGGTCCATGTGGCGGGAGAAGGGGTTGTACTCGTTGATCTCGCTGATGCCGTCCAGCACTTCCACGATATGGAGGAGCTGGTCCGTTGGGTGGGTCTGCTCCTGCTCGCTGAAAAACTCCGGCCAGCGGGAGGAAAGCTCCTGGTACACCTGGTCGATGTTGGTGTGGCCCTCGCTGCCCAGGTTCAGCCGTCCGAACTGCCGCTTGCGGAAGTCGCCATAGTCCGCGATGTCCCCGTGGTACTCCTTGCCGTAGATGATCTTGGTCGTCCGCAGGTAGTCCCGCAGGTCGCTGTACGCATCGTACATATCGCTGTCCACGGCCACCGCGTTGCTCACCAGGGTTTCCGCGATGTCCTCCGCCCGGCGGCGGGCCTCGGTGTAGGTCAGCTCGTCCTTGCCGTCGTAGCCGCTGGCGATGTAGTCATAGAGGCTCTGGAGGTCTCCCTGGATGTCCTTCACCGCGATGTCGGCCCCGTAGTTCTGGATAAGCTGTTTCGCGGCGGCGGTCACGGCCTTTTTGTCCGTGGTCACGCGCTGGGTCCGCCGGGTCTGGCCCTGCCAGTAGTCCCGGCTCTCCTGGAGCTTCCCGTTTCGGCGCTGGATGGCGATGTAGTCCTTCATCTGCTCTCGCAGCAGCCGGTTTTCCTCCTGCAAGGCGGCGTTCTCCTGGAGAATGTCCCGCCCCTTGAGGGAGAAGCGCGCACCCTCCACGCTGTTGATCTTGGCAAGGCGGTCCGCGTCGTCTCCGGTCTTGTATTCCAGCATCCGCACACCAGCCTGCTCCAGACCGTCCCGCAGCTTTTTGCTGCTGTCATCGGGGATGACGGCGGCCAGCACTTCGTCGAAGCCGACGGCCCGCCGGGGCTTGGCTTCAAAGTAGCCGGTGGGCATTTCCGCCGCCGCCTGGTAGACGGCCTGGATGTCCTGGGCCGTCTGGCTGCTGATTTTGTACCCCTCCTTGGAGAAGGCCCGCATGATAGCGTCCACCGTCCTTTTGCCCTTGGACGTTTCCATCAGGATGCTGCCGATGATGTCGCTCTCGACGAAGGAATTGTCGGAATGAGCCTTGTTTCCCTGCTTGATCTTTGTGATGATGCTGCCGATCTGGTCATCAATGGTCTGGAGCTTTGCTTCATACTCGGCCCCCTCGTCCATGCCCAGCCGCCCGCTGTCCGCCTTGATCTCCTGGATGCTGCGGTATTCCGGCGTCGCCACGGATTGCAGGGTCTTGGCGCTTGCGCCCCAGGTGTTGCCGCCGCGCTCCTCCTGGCCCTCCTTCATCGCCTTGACGATGTTCTCCAGGGTGTAGGCATAGTGGAGCTGCGAGAAGCTGCGGAGATTGCCGGAGGGGGTGTAGGGGTCCTTGCCATTGTAGATGCCCGCCTCGCCCAGCAGGCCGTCCAGCTTCCCGGCAATCCACTCCTCAACGGCGTGGTCATCCACGGCGCTGCGCAGCGCGTCAGAGGTAGCCATCCGGTCAATTTCGCCCTTGGTCGCGCCGCCGTCCTGGTACATATCCCATGCGTGGTGAACGATGTCCTCCAGGGTGAAGATGGAAACGCCGTCCATGGAATTGTCGATGCGGGTCTGCCGTCTTTCGTTGATCTCCGCGTCGGTCCAATGCCTCTTGACGGCCATTCTGCGGAGCATGGGTTCGCCCTGTTCCCGGTAGTAGTCCCGGAGAATGTCGCGGATGACCTCGGCATTCTCGCCCAGGGCGTCCTTCACGCTCTCGCCGGTCTCCAGGCTGGCCTCGATTTCAGCCAGCGTGTTCACGCCCAGGCGGTCAACCACCTTTTGCAGGGTGTCGTTGCCGAACTTGTCCCACACCTTGTCCATCTTTACCGGCTCCAGGCTCTTGCCCTGGTCTGCCAGATAGGCCGCCCGCACCGTGTCTGTGGAGGCCAGTCTCTCCGCCAGCTCTGCCGTGCTCCTGGTGCTGGTGTCGTCGATGCCAATAGAGCGCAGGGCGGCGCTGTTCCCGAAGATGCCCCCGGCCACGGAGACATCCCCGGCAAGCCGGTGTAGCTCGTGCTCCACCTGGGATGCCTTTTTGCTGTTCACGGGGTAATCTACTCGCGGAGCTGTCGGCGTCCAGGCATCGCCGCCGTACACCTTGTTGGCGCGGAATAGCTGCGGGTCGATGGTGTCCTTGCTGAATACAAGGGAGATGGGGCCGTACTTGGTGTGCCCGTCCCTGGCTTTTACAATGGCGATAGAGGGCATGGGCAGGCCGCCCAGCTTGATGGCAGCCAGGATGCTGTTCTCGTCCTTGTTGTGCAGGGCCAGCAGCTTGTCCGTCTCCTCCACCGGGGTCTTGAGAGAAAATTTGGTCTTGACTTCCGCCCCGTTCTGGGTTACACTCTCACCCGTAGAGCGAATGCCATCTCCCACCGAGGCCATGTAGCCGTAGGTCTGGAGAAACGCATTTGCTCTTTTTTCATCGTACAGGACAAACTCGTTCCCGCTGTCGATCTGGTTCTTAATCCATTCCGCCGGGTGCTCAAGGCCGTACAGGCTGTTGATGACATTGACAGGCTTGCGGTCCATATCGGTCCCGCGCTCCAGCGCTGCCAGCAGCGTGTAGCCGTCGCCGTCGATGTCGTTCAGAACGATACCGGCCCGGTCTCCACTCCCAAAGGAGAACAGAGGGGAAGCCAGGTTGCCCATAAGGTTTTTCAGAACGCGGCGGGGGATGTTGTGCTTCTTCTGGGTGGATTTGCGGAAGTCTCCGATGGTCATAGCCAGGGGCAGCGCATCAAAGCCGGACTTCTCCAGCACCGCAGGGGTCACTCCGAAGTAGAACGCATCGCTGGAGGCCATCTTCCCGTCGTAAAACATCTTGAGCTGCTGGGCCAGCGTCATTTGAGAGGTCCGTTTGATAGAGAATTTTGTGCCGCCGTCCGTCTGGGCGGCGTTTTTGTTTGCCGTCTGCTCGCTGGTCGCTTTCAGTGCCTCCTCCCAGAGGCGGGCCGCTTCCTCCAGGGTGTCGATGCTCACGCCGTAGGCGTTGGCGGCAGCCTGGTTCTGCGCGGTCTTGTTGCCCTTGAACAGAGACTTGACCTTGCGGATGAAGTCCCGCACGGCGTCCAGCAGCTTCCGGGCCACGCTGCGGTTTTCCTTTGCCAGGGTCTCAAACCTGGCCGGGTCAACCGCCAGCGCCTCGGTGAAGTCGGCGGCGATCTCGTCCATGGCCTGCTCCGTGGAGAGGTTCACGCCTGCCTCGGCGTAGCGGCTCTTGTACTGCTCCACGATGGAGGCGGTAGAGCCGTCCCGCTCGGTCAGCGCGGACATGGCATAGTCGCGGTACTTCCGGTATGCCTCCGGGGCCATCTCCTGCATCCGGTGGGTGATCTCGTGCTTTGCCACCACGGTGCCGGGGTTTTCGGCGTCGTTGGCGATGTGGATGATGCCGTTGCTGTACCAGCCGTTTGCGCCGCCCTTGCCGGTGGCCTCTGCCATCTGGATTTTCACCCCAGCGGCACGGGCCAGGCTGTCGTAGAAGCGCACGGTCTCCTTGGGCAGGCTGGCGGAATGTTCGGACTGCACGAAGCCCGCCTCGTCGCCATACACCGTGGCGCTCTTGACGCCCTCACGCTCCAGGGCCAGGGAGGCCGCCGCGTCGTTCTGACCGGCGGAGTAGGCCGCGAAGCGCTGCGCCTGGTTGAGCTGCGCGGCATAGCGGCTCTGCACCTTGTCCATGTCGATGCCGGAGATGCCTGCCTCGTAGTAGGAGGCGAAGCCTGCGTAGTAGTCGTCGGCCCGCACGTTGCCGTCGTAGCTGGCAGAGAGGGCCTTTGCTCCGTTCTCGCCCAGGCTGGCCGCAGCGTCCCGCACGCGGCGGATGTCATACGCCTGCTGCGCCGCAGGACGCTGCTGCTCCACCTGCATGGCGGGGCGCACGGTCTCCTGCGTGGCCGTCTGCCGGGCTTCCGTTGCGGCGGGGGCAGTTTCCCTCGTGTTCGCGGAAACGTCGCTCTGCGTCCTTGCAAGGGTCGCCACGGCGTTCTTGACGGCCTTGCGCTGCTGGGACTTGCTCATGTCCTCGCTGATGTTCAGCCCCGCCTCCTGCGTCAGCGTGTTGATGGCGGTGGGGTTGCTCAAAATGTCGATGGCGGTGTTGTTGGTCACGCGGCCCTTCTGGGTCACTTCCTCGGCGGCCCGCAGCAGCAGGTCGCCGCTGCCGTCCTCCGCGTCGATGGCCTGCACGTTGGCCTGGTACAGCCGCCCGATTTCTGCGTTGGTGAGGGTCTGCCCGGCGTCGAGCTTCTGCTGGAGCTGCACGGCCAGCTTGTAGCTCTGGGTGCTGGGGTCGCTTGCAAGCCCTTCCTGGATGGTTGCCTGCACCACGTCGTCGCCCATCGCCTGGAACTCCGCGCCGGTGCGCCGTGCGCCGTATTCATTCAGCCCCGCGTTGATGGCGATGCCTGCGCCGGACATCACGCCGCCGGAGACAGCGCCGCCCAGGAAGTCCAGGCCCATGTTCTCCGCCTGGTCCCGGACGGCCCGCCAGAACGCCTCCTTCTCGGTCATGCCCTCGGCCTCGTAGGCGTCGATGGAGGTCTGCCACTCGCTCTTGTCCTTGGAAATGAGCACGTCGGCCACCAGGTTGATGATGTCGCTGCCCACTTCCTCGCTGCCCTCGGCCAGGGTGTTTTTGAGGAAGTAGCCCATGGCGCTCTTGGTGAGCGCGGTTTTGTCCAGCAGGGCATCCAGGCTGACCTTCTCGGTGATGATCTCCGCCGCGCCTGCGATGGTGCCCAGGGCGAACGCCTGGTCATCGGACAGGCCCCGGTCCTTTGCGGAGATGGTGGCATCCGCCGCCGCGCCGGTGCCCATGATGGCAAGGGAGAGCGCCTGGTTGCCGCCGGTGATGGCAGTATTCAGCAGGAAGTCGCCCATACTCATGCCGGTCTGGTAGGCAAAGCTGCCCACGCCGCCCCAGTTGTCCTCCACAATGGTGTTCACCTCGTTGCGGATGGCGCTGTTGATGTAGCTGAACTTGTTGTAGCCTGCGTTCTGGTCGATTTCCCCGTCGGAGAGGTAATCCGCCGCCTGGCCCAGGTAGGAAAGGCCCTTGAGAGGGCTTTCCAGCACGCTGAACGCAGAGGACCCAACCGGGTGCTCCTTGGCGTAGGCGGCCCATTCCTCCTCTGCCTTGGCCCGCTGGCGGTAGTTGAGGTCGCTGGTCAGGTAGTCGATGTAGGCGTAGGCGTTCTTGTGCTCCGCGTCGCCGTTGGCGGTGTCCTGGGCGTACAGGTAGTTGAAGGTGGCGATCTCGTCATCCGTCATCTCCCGCCGCTCGCTGTTGTCCAGGCCCAGCAGGGACGCGTTGCTCTGGATGTCGGAGAGCATCTGGCGGCTGCGGGCCTCCTCGTTGCGGTTGATGTAGTCGTAGGCGATGTCGTCAAAGCCGCTGTTGGAGTAAGTACCGCTCCATGCGTTGAATTTCTCCTGGCCGTTGGCCGTGCTCTTGTACTGGCTTTTCTCTGCGAAATCGGGTTTCTCCGCCAGCGCGGCATATTCCTTGCCCCGCTGGTAGGTGTTGTAGTCGTTCTCGTCCTTGAACTGGGACCAGAAGTCATACTCGCTGTTCAGCCCGCCCCGCAGCTCCTCCAGGTACTTGCTGCCCTGGTCCAGGGTGGAAAGGACGCCGTTCACGGCATCCTCTCCGTATATCTCCCGGTTGTCCTGAAAGTAGGTGCGGTAGGCGTTGGCCCTGTTCTGCATCACGCTGATGCGGGCGTCGTTGTCATCCCGGTACTTCCCAAAGTCTGCGGCACTCTGGAATTTGCCGTCCCGGCTCTGGTAGTCGCTGCCCAACTGGCTGGAGAGGCCGTTCACGCTCTCCAGCCAGGAATTGAAGCCCTGGGCCTTGTCCGCCTCGTATCTGCCGCTGCCGCCGTAGGCATCCTTGCCGTACTGCTGGTCGATGACGGCCCGGCGTTCTGCGGCTTTGTTCCGCAGAAAGTTGCTCGCCCGCGTTACGGTGCCGTCGTCATTCTTGCCCAGAGGGGTCTTATCGCTGCTCTGGATGCTCTCGGCCTGCTGCCGCGCCGCCGTCCGCTTCTTCAAAAAATCGCTTGCGCTTGCCATAGGGCCGCCTCCTTACTTCTTATTGCCGTTCCACTTGTAGGTGTAGGTGTTGGTCGCGCTGTCGTAGGTTTCGATGACCTTTCCGCTGTTGACGTAGTTCTCCACCTCGTCGTAGGTGAAGCGGCCATGGCCGGGAATATAAATCCAGCTATCCCCGTGCCGGTTGCCGATCTGGGCGTCGCTGCCGCTGTCTCCGCTGCCGCCCTGGTTCTTCATCCAGTCGGCGTAATACCCGGCCAGCTTTCCGGCCTGGGTGGTATTGTACCCGGCGGACAGCAGCCAGGCGTATGCGTCGCCCTCGCTGCGGATGCCCGCCTTGTACATTCCTGCGTACACGTCCTCGCTGGCGCTTGAGCCGCCTCTCTTGCTCCCGCCGGAGCGAACGGATGCCTGCGCCTTGTTGTATGCGCTCTTGAGACCCGCGATCTCCTGGTCCGTGTACCCCAGGGCCTTGTAGCCGGAGAAGTCGCCGCCCGCCGCGAGGGTCTGGGCCTTTGCCAGCGCCCGGTTGTAGGCGGTCTCGTCCTTGTAGGTCTCCCGGTTGTAGGCGGTCTCGTCCTCGTAGCGCTTGTCCGCGATCTGGTCCCGGCCCACGGAATAGTTCCACTCGTTGTTGTAGCGCTCGTCGCTGATACTGTCCCGATGCACGCCGTAGTCGAAGCTCCGGTCCGTGTTGTACTGGGCCAGGAGGTCGGCGTACTTGGCGTAGTCGCCCTGCTCCAGGGCCACCAGCATTTCCAGGTTTGCCCTCTGGGTGTTGCCCTCGTCCTGGTACATGGAGTAGGCAAGCTGTTTCAGCTCCGGGATTTTATCGGCCAGCGCCCCCATGTAGTTGTCATAGGTCTGCTGCGCTGCGCTGCCCGCATAGCTGCTTGCAAGGCCGCCTGTGCGGGCGCTGACCTGCCCCAGGGTGTCCTGCATCGCCCGCTCGCCGCTGCGCGTGTAGCTCTCCTTGTACTGCTGATAGGTGGGGTCCTTCTCCGGGTCGTAGCTGAACGCCTCCCGGTTAAGGATTTGGCGGGTTAGGTCGTCGATCTGGTTCTGGTAGCGGCTGGTGTAGGTGGGGGCCGCCTCGTAGGAGAAGCCGCCGCCTCCGTTTCCTCGTCCGCCGCCGCCCATCTCCAGGGGAATGTAGCGGCTGCCGTCGCTGTCGCCGGAATAGCCGTAGTTGCTGCGGATGCGCTCCACATAGTCGTGGGCGTCTGCCCAGGTCGTTTTGCCTGCCGCCGCTGCCGCCCGGACCTCCGCCGCGCTCCGCAGCTCGTCATTGGAAAAATGCTCCTGGTCATATACGCTGCCGCCGTAGCTGCCCCGGTCGCTGCCGCCGCCGCCCACCGTGTCGGCGCTGGGCGCGGCGGCCTTGCCGGTCTTGCTTCCGGTCTTGATGGCGCTGGTGGCATAGCCGTTCTCGTTATAGCTGATGTTGTAGCCGCCCTTGGAGACGGTCTTGCCCGCCAGGTCTTTGTTCCTGGACATATCGGGTTTTGCCATGTCGGATTACCTCCTCTTTCAGTTGGTTTTCTGCTCCAGCGCCGTCACGCGGGCTGCCAGCTTGTTGTACTCGCTGCCCAGTGTGCTCACGCTCTGCTGCACCCCGGAGAGGGCGGTTTGCAGGCTGGAGACCTTGCTGTTCAGCCCCTCCACGCTGGTCTGTATGGCGGTCATGCTCTTTTGAAGCTGCCCCAGCATGAAGTCCAGATTTTCTTGCAGGTTTCTGGTGTAGTTGCACAGAGATTTTACGGTCCCGTTCACGTCGTTGCGGTCAAACGAAGGAGGGGAGCCGGGGAGGGTGGTTGCCATGCTCTGTCACCCCCCTTAATATTCGCTGCCCAGGGCGAACTCCCGGATGATGCTCTTGACCAGGCATCCGCCCTTGCCGGACAGCCGGATGCGGAAGTTGTCGCACCGCACCGGCAGGATGGGGACTTGCAGGGTCTTGGCCCGCTCGTTGTGGGTGGAGAACACCTGCCGGAAGGGCTTGCCGTCCGTGCTGATCTCCACCTTGAGCCAGGCCCCGGCCTCCAGGTCCGCCCGCAGGTACAGCTTGGAATAGCACTTGCGCCCGTGGCTCGTCTCATCCATCTGGCACAGCGTTGCGCTCCAGTTCACCAGGCCCTCCTCGGAGTAGTCCTGCCCGGTGGTCATCAGCTTGCCCGTGGCCCCGTCCAGGAAGTAGAGCGTCCCGTCCAGATAGGCCCAGTCCAGCGCGTGGGTCGCGTCCTCCCGCAGCCAGATGGCCCGCAGCGTATCAAAGACGTACAGCTCCCAGTCGCCCTTCTCCGTCCGCATGGAGATGTAGTAGCGCTCGCCGTCCGTGCCGCCCACCGCGTCGAAGAAGCGCCGGGTCCCGAAGTTCTCCGTCAGCAGCTCCGGGGTCCCGCCGGAGTAGGCGTACACGCCGTTGCGGCCCTTGTAGAACAGCGTTTCGTTGATGACGGCCAGGGACTTCTCGCTGCCCTTCTGGATGCCGGGCACCGTGTAGGTGTAGATTTCATACTGCGCCGGATAGCTGCCCAGGACCTTGTGCAGGCAATTCTCTTTCCAGAACAGCACCGTGCTGGAGTAGGCGATGCACCCGGTGAACTCGCCCTCCGTGCCCACGGCCACGGCGTAGCTGTCCGTGGACACCCCGTCGTAGACGTAGAAGTTGGTCGGGTCGCCCAGGGCGCTGGCGTAGATGGTCTTGCCCTCCGCGCCCCAGATGCGGTTATCGCACTCGCAGATGCACGTCAGGTCCGGCACCTTCCGCTCCAGCATCACCGTCCCGGCCTCCACGCCGGTCTTGGTGAAGATGTCCTTGGTGAAGGTCAGCTTCCGCGCCTCCAGGGAGCGGATGATGTGGCTGCCGTTGTTCGCGGCGCAGGTCGTACAGCCGGAGATTTCGATTGCGTCTCCGGCCTTGAAAAGCTCGTCGAAGCCTGGGTATTTGTGCAGCGCCGCCGTGTGCAGCAGATAGGTGATCTGGTAGGTCCCGTCGCTCTGCTTTGCGCTGCTCTGCACCACCATGTACTCCTTGGAGCTGTCGCAGTCGTATTGAATGTAATCGCCCGCCTTGAGCTTGTCTGGGGTCCCTGCGGTCCCGCCTCATAGTCAGCGCTCCCGTGGTCTTGTTCACGCTGGCCCCGGTGTAGGCGGTGATGGATGTGTCGGCGGCCACGCTGCCCTTGGTCTCTGCGTTTTCCGCCGCCTGGTCGATGTAGCTCTGCTCCGGCACGGTCAGGGTGTTGGCCGTGAAGGTCACGTCGCCGGGGAAGCCGGGGTATTCCGCAGCCAGCATCCCAAACTTCTCCGCCTCCGTGTCGTAGTAGACCTTATCGGGGAAAATGACGATTTTGGTGTTGATGGTGGCAAACTGCTTTTCGCCCGCAGTCACATGGCCCACCACCTTACCGTCATAGAGAAAGTCGGTCCCGTCCACCACGCACAGCTTTCCCCGTGCGTACAGCCCCGTGGGGCTGGTGTAGGTCCCGGCGGTCTTGCGCCCGTCCCGCTGACTGAGGCACGGGAAGCGGGCGGATGAGAGGCCCCAACTCTCTGCCAGCTCGCCGTCCCCGGCCCCCTGGCCGTAGTTCAGCCCGGCAAAGGCGATGATCTGCTTGCGGTTCTTGCCGGTCGCCGCCGTCATGTATGGCAGGTTCATCTCGCCCCTCCTCCTAAAATA
>OIWN01000789.1_pt1 | contig 27914 bp, 33 predicted proteins | sample 1587591 | NCBI WGS metagenome assembly OIWN01 (sample SAMEA3888901, study PRJEB22519) | human gut metagenome | biome: human gut; feature: human-associated habitat; material: faeces | place: Denmark | collected 2010 | reverse complement strand
GACGTAAAACATATCTACAGTGTGGTTCTCAATCAGATCAATCAGCGCCTCGCGCAGCTTGGGTTTAATTGAACTCGGACAATCCCGATGTCCAAAGAAAGTACAGGCGGACATTTTCCTTCCTCCGTCGCATTATTGACCAGTATAGCGGACAATATTTTATCTCACTATAGCATACGATAATGGTGGCTGCAACCAATACTGGTCAATCGTATGCGAGGTGAGATAATGGAACAGAAGATTCGTCGTGATCGTAATATGGGAGATAACCTCCGGAGATTGCGCATTGACAAGGGAATCTCGCAGGAGAAGCTGTGTGCAGAGCTGCAGCGTCATGGTTGTGATATCGGTAGAACTACTTACGCAAAGTATGAAGCCGGTGAGCTGAACATCAGAGCCAGCGTCATTATCGAACTTCGAAAGATCTATAACTGTACGTTCGATGATTTCTTTGAAGGCCTTGATGTTTCTGAAGAATAAAAACCTGTGGTATTCGACACGAATACCACAGGTTTTTTAGTTTGTTCTGTGACGATGAATTTCTATAACATTTGCAGATGAGGGTGCTTATTTATCGTTCCTTTTTGCGATTTGTTGATACTGAGCGTGGCACTCTAGCAACCCCTGCAGGGCAATCTGAGCCTCAAACCGCATCTGAGCCTCCATGCAGACATCCATAAAGACACTCCGATCCTTGTTCCAACAGCGGATGCCTTCTAGATATCCGGTGCGGCGTTTGTCGTCGATGATAAAGGGAGTAACACTATGTCGGAGACATTCTTTGAGCATGAGAAGTCTGCCGACCCGTCCATTGCAATCTTCAAAAGGGCGGATACGTTCGAACTTCACATGGAAATCCAGAATCTCGTGAAAGCCGATATATTTCTGAGATTCGTATTCTTTGATCAGGGCGGTCATGGCTGCCCCAATCTCTGAAGGCGGCGTGGTTTTGCCGAACTTAGGTGCGGTGGTTGTCTTGCGGTATCCATAAGGAATAGGGGCATGACGCTTGTGGCGGCAGTTGTCGCTGAGCAGCTGCATCTGGATCTGATGAATGAGTGTCTGGTTCAGTGGCTTCATCGCATTGCTCAAAACCATATCGACAGCAAGGAAGTGATTTCTTGCTTCGATGATATCATTGATCTTGATTGCTTCGCTGCCGGTGACGATGCGGTCGGTTTTGTACAGCAGCTCGATTTGGTTGCGCGTCAGCCTGTTGCTGGCCATCCGACCGTTACTGTAGACCATGTTGATCTGGACATAGTCGTAAAGACCACGATACTGTCTGCCGTCTCGCTGCTTGATCAAATTTTTGAGAAGTGGAGGGATCTGAGGCGTATTCACTGTGTCTTTTTTGATCCGAGAAGGTTTAGCTGCATCTTCGGGGATAAACCAAATGCCGTAATCTTGATAGGCCTCCGGAATTCGATTTTGAGTGCAATACTTATACACCATTCTTTCGGAAATGTCCCACTTCTGGGCAGCTTCTTTTGCTGAAATGTAGCTCATAATTTGTCTTCCTTTCAACTGATTTTTGGAGGGGCTCGGAACTTTTCATTTTTGCTCCGAACTTTTCATACCGGAGTTGTACCGGAATCAGGGCAAAACGCATTGTACCAGTTGAAACGAATGAACCTAAAATGTGTCTAAAAAGTGCTGTTTTGTCTAAGTTTTCTAACAAATCTCATCGAGTCCAGAACCTCAAAACCGATGGCATTCAAGAGGTCAGCGGTTCGATCCCGCTTATCTCCACCATAGAAAATCACACCGTAAACCGTTTGGTTTGCGGTGTTTTTCTTTGTTTAAGGGAAAATTCCGAACTTTTTACGGAAAAATGAATTTTACCCAAAATCGTCAAAATTGGGTTTTGTCAACGAAAAGTGTCAACAAATCGGTTTTTGACAACAAAAAAGGCGCAGAAAAACCGCCCAGCGATTGCCGGACGGCTTTCCCGAAAGGAGAATCTCATGTGCCGAATGCACTATGTAAATATCTTTTTTAGGTCTCCAATTCCTCTGAATCGTTTACCATCTGTTCCACCTCGGCAATGATCTCTTTCAATTCTTCCGGGGTAGGTCTCTCAATGTCACGCAGAACAAAATGGAGGTCACCCAGGGCGGTCAGCATGATGTGTTCCATGACACCTCTGTCAATGCCGATAAACTCACAATAACGGTCGCGCAAATCCTCTGGCAGCTCATCGTAAAAGAGATGATTTCGGATTGCTGAACAGACAGGGGCAAACTTTGACACAGCCGCCGTCCTTTGTTCGGCAGCTTTCAGTCGTGCATCAAACTTTCTCGTCACAGGGCATCCCTCACCGGCTGCATGAGCATATCCCAACTTGAATACAAAGAAGGATTTCGCAGACAGCGTTCAAAGAGCGAAACGACGCAGTTGTCAAAAGCCCGGATATAATCGGCCCCATCAGCATTGCGGCCACGCATGGCAACAGCCTTTAGAGTGGCTTCGCCCTCTCGTGTCGGTGCCTTGTCCGCCACTTCGGCAGCCTTGGCGGCAATCAGGCGAATCATCGTGAAATTTTCATCCTTTTCCGCACTCGCCATCAACCTTTCATATTCGCCGGGCTTCAGAATACCACTTTCCAGCAAGGCAAGCGTTGCCTTGTCCAGTTTAGCCGGGTCTGCGGCAAAATGACCGGCCACAGCGGCAACAAAATCCGCTCGGATAGCCGCCATTTGGCTGGACTTTTCATGCAGACCACGCTTTACAGTTTCGTACTTTTCCCGTGCTTCCAGATAGTCCGCTTCGGCTTTTGCCGCCCGTACAGCGTATTCAGCACTAACAAGCCCGTGTTTGACAGGCGTTTCGGCTCTCTTGCGCTCCGCTGCCTCAAATCTTCTTTTCGTCACCGTGTATTCGGTAAAGGTTTCATCGGCCAGCGCATCGGCTCTTGTTACAAATTCGTTAAAAATTCCCATTATATAATTACCTCATTTCAAAATAATTTTTTCAAGTTTCATCATCTGCGACGGCATCCGCCACGGCTCGCAGGAGGGTCTCCATTGCTTGATTGCCAGGGATAGTAAAAGTCACATCCTTGTTATGTGCCGCTATCTCAAAGGCTCTCAAAGCCTCCACAGCGGTCTGCGTGCCATCGGGATATGTAACCGTAACCAATGACGGCATAAGCCTCTCCATGGCTTGTATGCGTTCAAGAATAGATTTCACAGGCATTCCTCCATTTCCTTGGCAAGTTTCCGGAGGCTCTGTGCATCGGGTTCGATCTCGCCCATTTGGAGCAGGTACCCACGCACAGCGGTCATATACCGGCTCCACGATTTGCCCCATCCATCAAAATCTCCGCTTTCTGCCAATGCTGCCAAAACAGACCGGGAAAGAGGGTCTGACTCCGCCCATGCCTTTTTGAATTGGTCAAGGGTAGGAATAGGCTTCATGCAAAAATGCTTTTCAAGCACTTGCAGGCGGCTTGTATAATCTTTCATGCGTCACCCCTCATTGTTCGTCCGTTGTTCAAGGGCATCAAGCCGGAGCAGAATGTTGCCCATTTCGATGTATCGCAGACCATGCCGGAGCAAACTGTCTGCGGCTGATACTCTCACCGTGGCGGCGTTTTCCGTATTGTCTAACACTTCCACAAGAACATCGACAGCATGGGTCAGCCGTGCCGCCAAACTGTCACAAGCCTCTGTCAGCACCGCACCTTTTGCGGTTTCGTACTCTTTGCGAAAATCGGGGTCATTCAGCCTTGCCCGAATCGTGGTTTCGCTGCATCCTACAGCCTTGGCAGCAGCCCGAACACTTCCGCACGCAATCAGCGCAGCCATGATCTGCTCGTTGTTCATCGTTGACAACGTCGGCACCCCTTTCTTTCGTGGCAGTTTTCAAAAATAACCGCCGAAATAAATCAATCAACTTTCTCATTTGTCACTTTCTCCATTGCCTTAATCTGCCGCTTTAGACGGTTGATTTCTTTCCGCTGCTTGTCCTTTTCCTGTTCAAGTCTGCGGATTTTTTCGCATTGCATATCAATCAACATCTGGTATGCCTCTTGCGGTGTCCTCGTCATCAAACTGCACCCCCTTCCAAAGTGGTCTGCTCTGCCTTGCGCTCCCAGTACGATTCCCGGTAGCCTTTCACCTTGTCAGGGTTGGCATCCCTCCACTCTTTTGCATATCGGTTCACTGCATCCCGGTTGGCTCTGCGCCAGTTTCGGTTATACTCACGGATGGATTGACGGTTTTCCTCTCTCCATCTACGCATATATTCCCGGCGTGCCTCTCTTGCTGCATCTGTCAAAAAAATCATTCCTTTCTGTAATTCTGCCGTTTTAGTACAGGTAGTACAGGGAAAACGGCTTTATGTAAAACTTTCTGGTGTAATACTGTCTATATGGCTACATCGTATTACCTTTAGGGGAATGTGCTGTGCTAACCGTACTAAAAGCCGAAAAACCATTGAAATTCAAGGCTTTTTGGTAGTACAGCACACCCCTTTTTTGCTGTCATTATGCTGTACTTTGCTGCACTTTTTTCAATCCGTTTTTACCATCAACAGCCCATTTGTACCGTGGTAGCACTCGCACCCTTTGTTGCTTTCCTGCAAGGGTTTTTCTTTCTGCGGTAATACCCAGACGGTCAAGTGCCTTTCCAATCTGCTCCACACTATAGGGCCGCAAACAATCATGTTCCGCCTTAAAGTCGGTAACGGTAGAAAAAGCAAAAATGTATGTCGATGCATCCGCCTCCGCCTTTGCCAAAATATCCTCGATTTCGGATTGTGCTTTCAGCGGCTTTTCGTGTTCTGTGTTTCGTTTGGCAAGCTGATCTTGTTCCTGTTTGGTCAGTCTGAATCCCTGTGGCCCTGTGAAGGCTTCCAATTCGATCTGTTTCCAAAGTTGGAGGATATTCAAATTGTCCAGTCCATCAAGGTCGATTGCACCAACAGGCACAGTCCAAAACCGCCTCGATCCTGTAGGATCAATTAGGAATCGCTCTGTGTTACAAGTTGCAATCAATGATGTTCTGCGGCAAAGGGTCTGATCTGTGCGTCCATAAGGTAGACGGTACTCGTCAATTTCGGCAGTTATAAACGCTTTCAATCTCTCCAAATCGCTGCGTAGTGTTGTTTCAATTTCGCCCCATTCGCAAATCCAACAGGAAGTACAGCGGCGGATTGTGTCTTTATCCCGGCTATCCAAATATTGCCCCAGCTTCACCAACTCCGGCAATACCGCAATTTTGCGGACAAAACTTGTCTTTCCGCACCCTTGCTTACCTTGTAGCACCAGCAGGCCGTCTGCACCATAAGCATGATCTATTCGATTGTTCGCCATGCTGATACATTGCCAAAGCCATTTATGCACCAAAGTTTGAGAAAGTGTATCATCTTCGGAAATGCCCAGAATGTTGTATAATATCGGTAGACGGTCTACGCCATCCCACGGAGGGGAATTGTCGAGCATGACGGTCACAGGGTTATATCTGTGTTTGCCAGCTATAACGCCAAGCAAGTCCGCCACAAGCCCTCTATCGCACATATACCGCTTTTTAAGTTGGTCATGGATTATGATGTGTAACTCGGTTTTGACCGTTTCAGGGTTGTATATGGGGTCTACGCCATCCACCTCGATGGAATGGGCTATGCAGTTATACGCAATTTTTATACCATTGCTTTCCAGCCATTTTTCCAAATCTGCTACAGTCAGCAACGGCTTGTTTTTCCTTTCCTTTTTGGGCTTACCGTCCTGCTCTGTGGGTTCTGCTTCCATTTCATAGCTTTCTCCCTCTGGATACCGCATAACAGAATCAAAAATTGTTCCCAATTCTGCATCCCTTAACATCGGGGAAAATCTCTCTTTGTTTACCGCTTTCATTCTCTCCATTATTTTTGTTGGTGGGATAGCTTGCGATCTCATACTTGCTGCAAATCGAAACATTGTATCATTACGCTTTCCAACCGTCACCATATCCGGCAAGGCAAAATGTTCTTTTCCCTCTGTTTGGTTTACGCTCTTTTTAGCAAGTAACTCCACCCATCGGGGAGGCAGTTCCGCAAGCTCCGTTTCGTTTGGTATGCTGGATAACTCCCATTCATAGCAGTTACCGCTTTCGTGTACGCTTGGAGGGGCTACGATGTATCCGCCGTTTGCTCGAACATCAATATTCGGTGCAATGTCACTTTCTGAATTACGGATGTCATACCCCACAGGGTATCGGAAATACAGGTGGCGGCCTCCGCCGCCGGAAATTCCTTCCCATGTATGGGGAAGTTCGCCATATTTTTCCTCCAACTCTGCAAGGCTTTCGTCACCATATTTTCCCTCATGGTGCTTTATGTCCACATCAATCACAATCAGGCCGTTTGCTTCACCTGTAGCAAGCCCAATATTTGCATGGGGATATTTCGTCCACCATTCCATTATCTGCTTGCTGTCCGTGGTAGCATCCTTGCAGCCGTTTCCACCCTTTTCTTTGCTGATAGCAGGTACTTTGGTCCTTGCTGCAAGGGGAAAAATTGCAAGAGGTGGACGGTTGCCGTTTGTCTTTGTATAGGCCAACGCTGCTTTAATCAAACAGCATCACCGCCTTTTTTCTTTCTGGTGTCCAGCTTACCCAATGCAATCAAAAATTCCGGTGTCGCATCAAATACCCAAGCACTATATGTTGGTTCCCATGGATTGACGGTTTTCTTTCCGATGAATCCAGACTCCATCAACTTGGCTGCAATGCTCGGTCTGGTGATTAACTTTGTTTTCATTGCCACATCGTCACCCCCTCAAAGCTGCTGCAACTGGGACATTCCACCCTTGCCATGACGAAACATTATTGCGCCATTTACGACGCGGATTTGACGAAGAACTACGACAACTTTTCCCCGCTGGCGCAAATGAAAGCGGGCGGCGCAAAAATCAAAATGGCCGCTAAAGGCCGCTGACGGCTTACCACGGGGCGCGTGGGTGGCGGCGGTATTTATCCTGTCAGACAACGAAAACGGAGCGGGAAGTGCAAACCTCCCGCTCCTACTGCGTTTTATCAAAATACAAATGGCTCGTCCTTTACCGCTCCATAAGCAAAAGGATTGACCCCCAATTCACTACGGAGGTAATACGCTAATACCTTCTTTCGTTAATTTGCAACACGTAGCGCAGCCGCTGCCTATTTGCAATATAATTGTAAATCAACATCCATCCGATAATCGGGAAAAGGGCTTGCTTTTTCCGACGGCGGTGGGTATAATATTACATTGTTTTAGCGGGTCATCCCGCCGTATTTTTGTAATGTGACAAGGAGTGTGAGACAATGACCGAGGAACGAAACACCGCCGCCCCTGAGACGGAGGAGAGCAGAAACTTTATTTTGAACCTAATCGACCAGGACATCGCAGAGGGTGGTCAGTTCCAGGGACAGACCGTCCACACCCGGTTTCCGCCGGAGCCCAACGGCTATCTGCACATCGGACACTGCAAGGCCCTGTGCATCGACTTCGGCACCGCCGAGAAGTTCGGCGGTCTCTGCAACCTCCGCATGGATGACACCAACCCCGCTAAGGAGGACACCGAGTATGTGGACGCCATCCAGCAGGATATCCATTGGCTGGGCTTTGACTGGGGCGACCGCTTTTTCTACGGCTCCGACTACTTCGAGAAGGACTACGAGTATGCCGTGGAGCTCATCAAGAAGGGGCTGGCCTACGTCTGCGAGCTGACGCCAGAGGAGTTCAAGGCCAACCGGGGCGACATCGGCATCCCCGCTACCTCCCCCTATCGGGATCGGCCCATCGAGGAAAATCTGCGGCTGTTCGAAAAGATGAAGAACGGTGAGGTGGAGGAGGGAAAGATGACCCTCCGGGCCAAGATCGATCTGGCCAGCGGCAATCTGAATCTCCGTGACCCCATCATCTACCGCATCCGCTTCATCAATCACCACCGGCAGGGTACCAAGTGGTGCATCTACCCCATGTACGACTTTGCCCACCCCATTCAGGATGCTCTGGAGGGCATTACCCACAGCCTGTGCTCACTGGAGTTCGAGTCCCACCGACCGCTGTATGACTGGGTGGTCAGCAATGTCTCCATCCCCTATTACAAGCCCCGGCAGATCGAGTTTGCCCGTCTGGGCATTGACCACACGGTGATGTCCAAGCGCAAGCTGCGTCAGCTGGTGGAGGAGAAGCTGGTCTCCGGCTGGGATGACCCCCGGATGCCCACCCTGTGCGGCCTGCGCCGCCGGGGCTACACCGCCCGCTCCATCCGCAATTTCTGCGAGCGCATCGGCGTGGCTAAGTCCCCCAACACCGTGGAGTACGGCTTTCTGGAGCATTGCCTGCGGGAGGATCTCAACGCCACGGCCCAGCGCACCATGGCGGTGCTGCACCCGGTGAAGCTCACGGTCACCAACTATCCGGAAGGACAGAGCGAGACCTTCACCGTGGAGAATAACCCCACCGATCCCACGCAGGGTACCCATGAGATTACCTTCGGCCGCCACCTGTGGATCGAGACGGAGGATTTTCTGGAGATGCCTATTCCCAAGTATAAGCGCCTGTACCCCGACGGCCCGGAGTGCCGTTTGAAGGGTGCCTACCTCATCCGCTGCACCGGCTGTGTCAAGGACGAGAACGGCCATGTGACGGAGGTGCTGTGCGAGTACGACCCCAACAGCCGGGGCGGCGACCCCGCCGACGGACGCAAGGTCAAGGGCGCTACCCTCCACTGGGTGGATGCCGACAACTGCCTGGATGCCGAGGTGCGGCTGTACGACAACCTGTTCTCCGATCCCCAGCCCGACGGCCCGGACAAGAATTTCCTGGACTGCCTGAATCCTGACTCCCTGATGGTGCTGCGGGGCTGCAAGGTGGAACGCAGCATGGCCGCTGTGGCAGAGGAGTTCGACCACCGGGAGAACCGTACCGGCGTCAACGCACCCACCTTCCAGTTCATGCGGACCGGCTATTTCTGCATGGATAACCGGGACTGCACGGCGGAGCATCTGGTGTTCAACCGCAGCGTTTCTCTGAAGGACAGCTTCAAGAAGTAAAGAGGAACTGTCGGAAAACAAACGAAGGCCCGGAGGTCACAGACCTCCGGGCCTTTTGGCTAAAGCCCCTTGGGGGGTATTTTTTTCGGTTCAGCCGCCGCATCACCGTTATCACGGCACCGAACAACACACCGGCCACCGTCCAGATGACCCAACTCCGCTCCGGCGGCACCTCCAGCGGCTCCTTCTCCAGAAAGGCGTACTCCTTTTCGCCGCAGGACAGGAACAGCGCCACGGCCACCAGCAGAGCGCACAGTCCGGTTCCGGCGGCGGGCCTCCTCCGTGATGGCGAAGCGGGTGTCCTGACTCATCCCTGTCAGCAAGAGCAGTGGGATGGGGGAGAGGATGCAGAGAAAGGTGGCCAGAGCGATCCGGGGAGCGCACCGCTGCCGTCGGTCCAGATATTCCTCCGCCAGCTCCCGGCTTACTCGCCGCAGAGGACGGGGATCGGGTGCCGGCTCGTCGGAGGGGATGGGCTGCGGAGGAGGAGTGAGGCCGCCGGGCTCTCCCGGGCGCTCCAGCTCATCCTTCAGTAGGTAGTCGGTGCTGATGCCGAAGAGACGGCTCGTTTGCAGCAGCTTTCTCCGTCTCCGGGACGGACTGGGCGCCCTCCTACTTGGAGACGGATTGGCGGGAGACATTGAGCCGGTGGGCCAGCTCCTCCTGTGACCAGCCGGACTTTCTCCGCAGATCGATGATCTTATCGGCAAGGGTCGTGGGAAAAACTTCCTGATATTTTTAATCACTCTGAGAGTATTATATAGAGTCGGCGGGATACTGTCCGGAAAGCGGACTGTAAAATTTGTCAACCAACGGTTGCGGCGGAGATATGGGAACACGATCCCGGTGCTTTTGCGGGGGATGATAGCATGGAGCTGCCGGGGAGTGCAGCGGTGCAGCCGTAAAGGGGCAGATGACAAACAGCGAGGGCCAACGGCCCTCGCTGTTTGTTGCTGTTTACTTTTTCTTGCCGCCGTGGGAGGCCTTCATGCGCTTTTCGTGGTTGAGGATGGTCTTGCGGATACGGAGATTCTCCGGTGTGACCTCCAGCAGCTCGTCGTCGGCCAGAAACTCCAGACACTGCTCCAGACTCAGACGGCGGGGCGGCACCAGCCGCAGGGCATCGTCGGAGCCGGCGGCCCGCATATTGGTCATCTGCTTCTTCTTGCAGACGTTGACGGTGATGTCCTCCTGCTTGGGACTGACACCTACCACCATGCCCTCGTAGACCTTTACGCCGGGGCCGATGAACAGGGCGCCACGCTCCTGCGCATTGAACAGACCATAGCTGACGGACTCGCCGGTCTCGAAGGCCACCAGAGAGCCGGTGTTGCGCCGGTTCAGGTCGCCCTTATAGGGGGCGTAGCTGTCGAACACGGAGGCCATGATGCCCTCGCCACGGGTATCCGTCAGGAACTCGTTGCGGTAACCGAACAGGCCACGGGCGGGGATCAGAAACTCCAGCTTCATGCGGCTGCCCACGGGGGTCATCTCCAGCAGATCGCCCTTCCGGGCGCCCAGCTTCTCGATGACGGCGCCCACGGACTCGCTGGGGACATCCACCACCAGCCGCTCGATGGGCTCGCACTTCTTGCCGTCGATGGTCTGGTACAGCACACGGGGGGGAGAGACCTGGAACTCGTAGCCCTCCCGGCGCATGGTCTCAATGAGGATGGACAGACTCATTTCGCCACGGCCCGCCACGTTGAAGGCGTCGGTGGCACCATCCAGCTCCGTGACCCGCAGGGAGACATCCTTCAGGGTCTCGCGGAACAGCCGCTCCCGCAGCTGGCGGGAGGTGACGAACTTGCCCTCACGCCCGGCATAGGGGGAGTCGTTGACGGAAAAGGTCATCTCCATGGTGGGAGCGGAGATCTTCACGAAGGGCAGAGGCTCCACACAGGAGGTGGCGCAGATGGTATCACCGATGGTGATATCGGGGATGCCGGACAGGGCGATGATGTTGCCGGCGGTGGCCTCGGTGATGGGCTTCTTGCCCAGTCCCTCGAACTCGTACATGGAGACGGCCTTGGCCTTCTTGGCGGGGGCGTCGGGGGCGTGGTAGTTGCAGACGGCAATCTCCTGATTCTGCTTCAGCACACCACGCTCGATGCGTCCAATGGCGATGCGCCCCACGAACTCGTTATAGTCGATGGAGGACACCAGCATCTGGAAGGGCTGATCCAGATCCGCCTCCGGGGCGGGGATGTAGCTGAGGATGGTGTCGAACAGGGGCTTGAGATCCGTGCCGGGGACGTCGGGGGAGTAGGAGGCCACGCCCTGACGGGCCGAGCAGAACAGCATGGGGGAATCCAGCTGCTCCGGGGTGGCGTCCAGATCCAGCAGCAGCTCCAGCACCTCGTCGATGACCTCGTGGATGCGCTGGTCGGGGCGGTCGATCTTGTTGACCACCACGATGACCCGGTGGCCCAGCTCCAGGGCCTTGGACAGCACGAAGCGGGTCTGAGGCATGGGGCCCTCCGCGGCGTCCACCAGCAGGATGACGCCGTTGACCATCTTCAGGATGCGCTCCACCTCGCCGCCGAAGTCGGCGTGGCCCGGGGTGTCCACGATGTTGATCTTGGTGTCGCCGTACTGGATGGCGGTGTTCTTGGCCAGAATGGTGATGCCACGCTCACGCTCCAGATCGTTGGAGTCCATGACACGCTCCACCGTCTCCTGATTCTCCCGGTACACGCCACCCTGCTTGAGCATCTGGTCCACCAGCGTGGTCTTGCCGTGGTCCACGTGGGCGATGATGGCTACGTTTCTCAGTTTTTCGTTCTGCAAAGGAAAAACCCCTTTCTTTTCGTGGGTATAGTTTTACATCAACCTTAACAGTATATGCTCTTTTGGAGCCGGATGCAAGAGGTTTTTCACGCTTTCCGGCATTTTTTGTCAGTCCAGCTTCCCTCTGGCGTGGAGGACGTCATCCTGTGTGAGGGTCATCAGGTCCTCCTTGGTGACGGTCTCCATGGCGGCCAGACGGTTATTCTGGGCCACCAGAATGTGCTCGAAGATGTTCCGCACGCCGCGGGCGTTGCCGAAGGTTTCTGGGTCGCCGTTTTCCTCGGTGATGTAGTCCCGCACCAGCTCCTCCACGCCGTCCGACAACTGATAGCAGCCCTTTTTGCACTGCATCTTGAAGATATCCAGCATCTCATCAGAGGTGTAGTCCTCGAAGAGCAGGAAACGGTTGAAACGGGATTCCAGTCCGGGATTGGAGTGGATGAACCGATCCATCAGATCGGTGTAGCCCGCTACGATGACCACCAGATCGTCCCGGTGATCCTCCATGGCCTTGAGGATGGTGTCGATGGCCTCCTGACCGAAGTCGTTCTCGCTCTTACCGTTGAGGGCATAGGCCTCGTCGATGAACAGCACGCCGCCCAGCGCCTTCTGGATGACCTTTTGGGTCTTGATGGCGGTTTGGCCCACATACCCGGCCACCAGACCGCTGCGGTCCACCTCTACCAGCTGGCCCTTGGAGAGGATGTCCAGACTCCGGTAGATACGGGCCATCATCCGGGCCATCATGGTCTTGCCGGTGCCGGGGTTGCCGGTGAACACCATGTGCAGGGACATATCCGTGGTGGGCAGGTCGTGCTGGCGGCGAAGCTTGTAGACGGAGGCCATGTTGATGAGGCTGCGGACCTCCTCCTTGACGGTGGCAAGGCCGATGTAGCTGTCCAGCTCCGCCTGCAGGTCCTTCATGTCCTCCTTGGGCAGGGGCTCCACCACCTCCGTTTTCTCAGCCTTGGCGGCAGGCTGACCGCCGGCGGTCTTGCCATCGGACGGCTGGGCGGGCATTTTGCCGTCGGCGTTGCCCACAGGCTTCCCGCCGGAGGGCGGGGCGGAGGGGGACTTGGGGGACAGGACCCCCTCGAAGGGAGTGCCCCAAAAATCGTCGCCCATGCTGCGGAGGTTGCGCTCCGTCATGGTGCGGATGACCTCCAGCTGCTGGAGGATGATCTCGTCTTTTTTATCCATTGTCGATTACTCCTTTGTCGAGAGTTTGATATGGGCCATGGCCCGGAACAGCAGAGAGGAGACGAAGCCCGTGAGGGTTCCCGTCAGCAGGGAGATGCCCAGCAGGAAGGGAAGGTAGCCCAGTACGGCGGTGTTGCCCAGCGTGATGAGGGCAGCCGCCATCTGGCCCAGGTTATGGCCGGCGGCGCCGCCGATGGAGACCCCGTAGATAGACAGGCATCTCAGGCGGCGCAGGAGGATCATCACCAGCATGGCAGTGAGGCCCCCCAGCAGGGAAAAGAGCATGGCGGAGGCGTTTCCGGCGAAGAGACCGCCCAGCAGGCACCGGGCCGTGAGGATGGCCAGCGCCGGGAGAGCGCCCAGATGATACAGAGCGAACACGGTGACGATGTTGGCGAGGCCCAGCTTCACGCCGGGCAGGGGGATCAGCAGCGTCACGGGAAAGAGGTTTTCCAGCGTGCTGAGCCCCAGTGCCAGCGCCGTCAACACGGCGCACAGAGCCAGCTGTCGGGTGGAGATATGTTCCATGCGCCGCCCCCTATCCCAACACCACGTCGGCGTCCGATGTGCCGCCGGTGAGCTGGATGACCACCTGCTCCGGCAGGCAGACGATGCTCTGGCCGGAGCGGGTGATGCGGCCGGTGTGAACGCAGTCCTGCCCCGGACAGTCGCTGCGGGTAACGCAGACACCGCCGCTGTCCACCTGAATTTCCAGATGGTAGTCGCCGTCGATGGCGACGGTTTTTGTCTCGGTCAGGCCGGTGAGGCGGATGGTCTGGATCAAGGCGCCCCGGTGGGTGATGGTGACAGCCTGAGGTGCGCCGGTGCGGCGGCCATAGAAGCACAGGATCGTCACAATGGCCAGAGCCGCCACCAGCGCTGCCACCACGCCGTCCCAGAGGGTGGGGCGGAGCTTAGGGGTGGATGGATACGTATTCATAGCCGCTGCCCTCCGTGGGAGTGATTTTTTCGGAAAGACCGGGGGTGTACAGCACCTGTCCGGCGGTGGTGATCAGGATCATCTCGAAGCCGCCGCAGGTGCGCCAGAAGGCCTGCGCCCCAGCGCTGCCCATCACATAGAGAGCGGTGGAATAGGCGTCGGCCATGGTGCCGTTGTCACAGAGGATGGAGACGGACAGCAGGTCACTCTCCACGGGATAGCCGGTCTTGGGGTCCAGAATGTGCTGGTAGACCGTGCCGTCCGGGGCGGTGTAGTAGCGCTGATAGCCGCCGGAGGTGACGGCGAAGGAGTCCGTCAGGGCCACGGTGACGGCGTAGCCGTCGGAGCGGGGGTCCTGAATGGCCACCACCCACGGCTGCCCGTTGGGCTTGGAGCCGCAGACGTAGACATTGCCGCCGAGGCTGATGGTGCCGGAGGTAATGCCGTGCCGGGCGAAGATGGCAGCCACCCGGTCGGAGGCGTAGCCCTTGGCGATGCCGCCCAGGTCGATGGCGCAGCCGTCGTCCAGCGTGGCGGTGTCTCCTGACAGGTGCAGATGCTCCGGCCCCACCAGCGGCAGCAGGGCATCGATCTCCTGCTGGGTGGGGACGTAGGGGCTGTCGGTGGTGATGCCCCACAGGGAGACCAGCGGGGCGATGGTGATATCGAAGGCACCGTCGGTGGCGGCGGTATAGGTCTGGGCCTGAGCCAGCAGGGAGGCCGTTTCCTCGGAGACGGTGACGGCGCCGCCGGCGTTGATCTGAGAAATCTCGCTGGTGTCGATGGTGCGGGACAGGAGTCGCTCCAGACGGTTGATCTCCCGGCTGGCGTCCGTCAGGGCGGCTGCTGCGTTTTCACCGTAGGCGGTGAGGTCCATCACCGTGTCCATGGCGAAAAGCTGGATGGACTCCGGCTGCTCTCCGCCGCAGGCGGTGAGGGACAGCACCATGCATAGGGCCAGCAGAAGGCAGAGCAGTCGTTTCATAGCTCCTGCCGCCCTTCCAGCGCACGGGTGAGAGTGGCGTCGTCGGCAAACTCCAGATGCCCGCCCACAGGGATGCCGTAGGCCAGACGGGTGACCTTCACGCCGAAGGGCTTCAGCAGCCGGGCCAGATACAGGGCCGTGGTCTCGCCCTCGGTGTCGGGGTTGGTGGCCATGATGACCTCCCGGATGCCGCCCTGCGCCACCCGGTCCACCAGCGGCTTGATCTGGAGGTCGTCGGGACCCACATGGTTCATGGGGGACAGAACGCCATGGAGGACGTGGTAGCGGCCATGGAACTCTCTGGCCCGCTCCATGGCGATGACATCCCGTGGATCCGCCACCACGCACAGCAGACTTTCGTCCCGCTTGGGGTTGGCACAGATGGGGCAGGGGCCACCGGCGGTGAGGTTGCGGCAGATGGGACAGAGGGTCACCTTCTGCTTGGCCTCCACGATGGCGTTGGCAAATTCCTGCGCCTGCTCCATGGGCAGATTCAGCACATGGAAGGCCAGACGCTGGGCGGACTTGGAGCCGATGCCCGGCAGACGGGCGAACTGCTCCACCAATTTTTCAAGGGGCGCAGGGAAATATTCCATAATATAATGTCCTTTTCAGTGAAGATATTGCGTAAATACAGAGGATCAGCCACGCAGCTCCCGGATGCGGGCGGGGATGTCCTCTGCCTTATAGACGGAGGAGCCGGCCACCAGCACGTTGGCGCCGCTGGCGATGCAGAGCTTGCAGGTGGCGGGGTCCACGCCGCCGTCTACCTCCAGCTCGCAGGTGGGATTCATGGCGTCGATGTAGCGGCGGATCTCCTGCACCTTGGGCATCATGTCGGCCATGAACCTCTGGCCGCCGAAGCCCGGCTCCACGGTCATGACCAGGATCAGCTCCACCTCATTGATAAAGGGCAGCACGGCGGAGGCGGGGGTCTTGGGCTTTACCACCACACCGGCCTTCTTGCCCTTGGCGTGAATTTTGACGATAGCGGAGTGAATATTCTCCTCCGTGTCCGCCTCCACATGGCAGGTGATGAGGTCGCCGCCTGCATCGCAGAACTGTTCCACATACCGCACGGGACGGTCGATCATCAGGTGGACGTCCAGCGGCAGATCCGTCACCGGGCGGATGCACTTTACCACCGGGATGCCGATGGAGATATTGGGGACGAACAGGCCGTCCATGACGTCCACGTGGACATAGTCGGCGTCGGAGATGCGCTGGATGTCACGGCCCAGGTGGGCGAAGTCGGCGGAGAGGATGGAGGGGGCGATCTTGATCATGATGACTGTCCTTTCTGCGGAACCGCTGGCTCCGCTGCGGCATAGGATACCATAAGCGGCGCAGGGCCGGGCGGGAGGGATGCCCCCGCCGCAGCCGCACCCACAGCGTCCGGCTGCCGCTTTTCAGATAGGGGGTCGGCGGAGCGTCCTGCCGGCCCCCGTTGTGCATAGTTCATATTCTGTTATTATATCAATTTCCATCATTGATTGCAACGCAGAAAACGGATTGTCCCGGAGAAATGCGGAAGAAAGGCGGGGCAATCATGACCAATCTGTAAATTCTGCACAAGAGGGCTTTACCTTTCCTCACTTTTCGGATAGAATAGCATCGTCAATTTCTGAGGACGTTATCTCTTCAGAGGAAAGAGGCAAGCGTATGAGTTTCTTCCAACGGGTCGGCAACGCTATGGCCCGGTTCATGTACGGCCGCAACGGCGGAGATCGGCTGGGACTGGTCACCATCTGGACGGCCATTGTCATCGACGCGGTGTGTCTGTTCATCAAGGGGTATCGGGTGCCGTATCTGATCCTGTCCACCCTGTCTACGGCCATGGTGCTGTGGGCGCTGTGGCGGATGTTCTCCCGGAATCTGGCCAAGCGCCGGGCGGAGAATGCGTGGTTCATGAGCAAGGTGTGCTGGCCGGTGAAGAATGCCTTCGGCCTGACCCGGACCCGGATGCGGGATCGGGAGCACAAGTACATTGCCTGCCCCAAGTGCCGGACGGTATGCCGGGTCCCCCGTGGGAAGGGACGCATCGTCATTACCTGTCCCAAGTGCCGGGAGGAGATCCATACCAAGAGCTGAATAGAAGCTGCTGCAAGGCCCGTTTCCTGTGAGGGAAACGGGCCTTCTGGTGTGTTGGGGGGGCTTCGGCGGGTGATTTTCTTCTTTTGCCCCCGACGGCATACTTTTTGCCAACAGCAGCAATAAGTATGCAGAAGCACACACCGTCGTGTCGGCCGATTTCCAGCCACGTCGTGGCGTGAAAATCGGGACACTTCCTCGAAACCACCTCGCTGCATCTGCCACAGGCGGCGCTTCGGTAGTTTCCGCCAAAAACCGATGGTTTTTGGATTCCCTTTACGCCTTATATCAAATACGGCTCTTTTGCCCGCTTTTCCGGCTACTGGAAAAAGTGGGCTGTCGGAGACACAAATCGTAATAGCTACTACCGGCAGAAGGTTACCCGTCGGAGACAAAAAGAAAGCCGTCTGTCGGATATAAAAAGGCAATGGAATACAAGTGAATTTCCGCAAAAGGGGGCGAACCAGACAAACGCCCGCTGCTCTGGCAAACCAGAGGAGCGGGTGTTTGTGGCTCACAGCACCTTGCTGAGAAAATCCTTCAGGCGGGGATCCTGGGGATGGTCAAAGAGGTCGGCGGGGGCGCCCTCCTCCAAAATTCGGCCGCCGGCCATGAACACCACCCGGCTGGCCACCTCACGGGCGAAGCCCATCTCGTGGGTCACCACCACCATGGTCATGCCGTCGGTGGCCAGCGAGCGCATGAGGTCCAGCACCTCACCCACCATCTCCGGGTCCAGCGCAGAGGTGGGTTCGTCGAACAGCAGTACCTCCGGCTCCATGGCCAAGGAGCGGACGATGGCGATGCGCTGCTTCTGTCCGCCGGAGAGCATATTGGGGTATTCATCGGCCTTATCCGCCAGACCGATGCGCTCCAAGAGGGCCATGGCCTGCTGCCGGGCCTCCTGCGGCGTTTTCTTTTTCAGGGCCACCGGGGCCATGGTGATGTTTTGCAGCACGGTCTTATGGGGAAAGAGATTGAAGTGCTGGAACACCATACCCATTTTCTGGCGGTGAAGGTCGATGTTCACGGATTTGTCCGCCAGATCCGCACCGTCGAAGTAGATGACACCGGAGGTAGGCTGCTCCAGTAGGTTCAGGGAACGCAGGAGGGTGGATTTGCCGGAGCCGGAGGGGCCGATGATGGCCACCACCTCGCCCCGGTGGACCTCCAGATCGCAGTGATCCAGCGCCACCACGCCACGACGAAACTCCTTGGTCAGCTGCCGGACGGAGATGAGTGCGTTATTGCTTGTCGCCACGACGCATCCTCCTTTCGATGGCCTCGATGCCCTTGGAGGCCGGATAGTTGATGCAGAAATAGACCAGCGCCGCCAGCGTGTAGGGTGCCAGAGAGATACCGGTGGAGCCGGCGATGGTCTTGGCGGCGAACATCAGCTCCGCCATACCCAGGACAGAGCAGATGGAGGATTCCTTCACCATGGTGACCATCTCGTTGGCCAGCGCAGGCAGGACGTTCTTCACCGCCTGCGGCAGCACCACCAGACGCATACTCTGCCATTTGGAGAGGCCCAGAGAACGGGCGGCCTCCGCCTGTCCCTTATCCACGGCCAGAATACCGGCACGGAAAATTTCCGCCACATAGGCAGAACTATTCAGGGCCAGCGCCACCACGCCGGGGATGAAGCGGCTGATATCCACGAAGCCGAAGAGGGTCAGCCGGGGCAGGGAGATGGCGTAGAACAGGCCGTAGTAGATGATGGACAGCTGCACCAGCATGGGGGTGGAGCGGAACACGGCGATGTAGGCCCCGGAGAGCCAGCACACCGGCTTTTTCCGGCTCAGGCGCATGAGGGCCAGCCCCAATGCCGGGAGAATGGCCAGCAGCACGGACACCACGGCCAGCAGCAGGGTGTACTCGATGCCACGGACGAAGGCGGTGCCGTATTTGGGCAGGAAGGAAAAGTTGAAGAAATCGGTGGGATTCATGTCGGTGAACAGGTCGCTCCACCACATGGGCGTCATCTCCTTTCAGATGGAAGAATACCCGGCGCTGCGCCCAGTGCGGAGCACTGGGCGCAGCGGGGAGGGGGCAGTTTCGGATCAGTTAGATTCCACGGCCTTGGTGGCCAGATCGTTGGCGGTATCGATGAAGCTCTGGAGCTTATTCTCACTGTTGAGCTTGGCGATGGCGGCGTTGATGCCGGGCAGCAGACCCTTGGGATCGCCCTTGGCCACGGCCACGCAGTAGGCAGATGCCTCGCCCAGTTCGCTGGAGGCACCGGCAATGACCAGATCGAGGTTGGATTCGGCATACTGCTGGGCCACGCCGCCGTCCACCACGATGGCGTCCACCTTGCCATAGGTCAGATCATTGATCAGATCCAGCACGGACTGGAGAGACACGGCGTTGGCACCGGGCATGGAGTCGGCGATGATATCCAGCTTGGTGGTGGCAGCCTGTGCGCCCACGGACTTGCCGGCGAAATCGGCCAGCGTCTTGAACTGGTCAGCATTGTCAGCCTTCACCAGAATGGCCGGGGGGATATCGTTATAGTAGGGGTCGGAAAAGTCGGCGTTCTCCAGACGGTCGGGGGTGGCCTCCATGGCGGCCAGCACCATGTCGAAGTCGCCCTTGCCCAGAGAGGTCAGCAGGTACTCGAAGGCCATGTTCTCCACCTGAAGGGAAAGACCCATGTCGTCGGCAATGTACTGAGCCACGGACACGTCGATGCCGGCGTAGGTCAGTTCACCCTTGTCATCGGGATACATGAATTCGAAGGGGGCGTAGTCGGCACTGGTCCCCAGGATCAGGGTGGTTTTCTTGTCGTTGCTATCGTCGTTGCTGTCGGGGTTCTTGTTGCCGCAGGCGGCCAGAGACAGGATCATGGCGGCGGCCATCAGAAGGGCCAATACTTTTTTCATCTCTCATACCTCACTTTGTATTCGTTGTGCCGCCTGTGCAGGCGGCCTTGTGGATGGAAGGCTCCGGGCGTTCCGGAGGATGTGGTTATGATACAACGGAGATGAATAAAAGTCAAGTGCAAAATGAATAAAATTACAACAAAAATGAGAGAATCATGCAAACTGCTCGTTTCGGAACTGAATATTGCGGAAGAAAGAAGCGAATTACACAAAAGAAATGCAGCGAAAATGAATAAAAATACGAATATACAGAGAGCGAAAGGAAAAGTAGGAGAGCCGCCAGCAGGCGGCTCTCTTAGGATGTCTCTATGTGACGCTTCAGGGGAGGATGCGTCCGGCCCCCAGATAGCAGGCGGCGTAGTAGCTTTCGTAAAGGGAGTTGATCTTCACACCGCCGGAGGAGCTGGCGTGGATGAACTGACCGCCGCCCAAATAGATGCCCACGTGGCTGATGCCGCCGAAGGTATCGAAAAACACCAGATCACCGGCCTGCCGCTCCTCGGAGGAGACAGATGTGGCGGTGTAATACTGGTCGCTGGCCCCGTGGGGCAGGGAGTAGCCGAACTTGGCGAACACAGCCATGGTGAAGCCGGAGCAGTCAGTACCGGAATAGCTGGAGCCGCCGTAGACATAGGGCGTTCCCAAATAGGTGTAGGCGTAGGCGATGAGCTCCTCCCGCACGGTGTTGGTGGCGGAAGTACCCTCATAGTCGGCGTAGTGAACCGGCTGGGCATACTCGGCGGGGATGTAGCCGGTGGACTGGCCGAAGGTGACCTGGTACCAGCCGTCCTGATAGTCGTTGAGGCGGGCCACCTTGCCGCTGTCGATGGTGAGGGAGGTGGCGGTGTCGTTATCGGCAGCACTGCGAAGCCGAACGGCCTCGGTGAGCTGCACGCCGTCGTACTCGCTTAGCAGGCTCTGACGGGCGGCCTCCTTGGCGGCGGCGTCAGCGGCGGCTGCGGCGGTGTCCGCCTGCTTGCGGCGGGCGGCGTCCTCCTGGGCCTGACTGGTCTTGAGGGCCTCGGTGGGCAGCTGGGAGAGGGAGATGGTCTCCTCCTCCGGCAGGCCCAGCTCCAGCGCCAGAGCCAGACCCTCGCCGCTGGGCAGGACATTGCTGGAGCGGCTGGTGAGCCCGGCGGCATCCAGCGCCTCCACAGCGGCGCTGTACTGCACCTCCTGTTGTATGGTATCACGTTCATCGGCGCTGGCGATCCAGATGCTGGACACCAGCAGCGCAACGGCCAGATAGAGACAGGCAAATTTTCTGGACATATGCTTTTGCCATCCTTTCTGCGTTGGTTTTGGAAAACTACGAGAGATATCATACCACAACTCTATCAAAAAAGCTACACAAAAATTACAAATTGATAACAAAATTTTCAGAATGGTAAAAAACGTCCGGAAATTTTGGGCAGGATACACAAGGCACTGTGACGGAAATGGGACATATCACTGGGAAAGTGTCTGGAAAAGCAAAGGGGAGCCTACGGCGGAAACGACCGTTGACTCCCATATTCTGTGAAAAAGAGGCCCGGCGGCGGGCGAAAAGGTTACAAGAGACGGCGCTGTCCCTCAGACCTTGGCGGGCCAGCGGGCCATAAGACGGCCCAGCAGCACATCATAGACGAAGAACAGGGCGACGCCCATGGCGATGGTGGCGGCCAGCAGCCAGCGGCCGGTGGCTGCGAACTCCTCCACCACGGCGGGCAGGCAGAATACATAGAGGATCAGGGCGTACAGCGCCGCCATGGAGACGGCGGCCCACAGCAGCTTCAGCGTCAGGGAGAGAAGGCGGCTGCGGAGGGCGTCCAGTCGGGGCTTCAGCAGCGGATAGTAGCCGGTGAAGCAGAACAGCAGCGATACCTCCTTATCCGGGCACAGCAGCAGACCCAGCAGGGCGATGGCCCCATAGCAGCACCATGCGTACCGTGGGCGGGAGCGCACCGGCAGCAGGGCGATGGAGGCCAGAATGGGGCAGATATACAGGGCAAAGGGGACGATGCCCCCCAGACACAGCAGCACCACGCCCAAGGCGGTCAGTACGCCGCACAGGGCCAGCAGGCGGGTGGTTCCTTTCATGGCTTCACGTCCTTTCCCCTCTACTATAACATAGGAACAGGCGGGGCTGCAACGGAGAAAAACGGGGGAGGTGTCCTAAAAGCTGGCACTTCACTGCGGAAAATTTTTCCTGCGGCGCAAAAGCGGCGGCGTGACAGTCGTGCGGGACGATTGCCATGTCTGGCGGAATTTAACGCCGATGAAACCGGCGGCTGCGGCGCAAAGTAATGGTGTCGCCGGCGACGAAAACAAAAAATAAGAGGTGATCCGATGCATGAAACGCAAGCAAGGCGAGGCGTGCGGCGGGGCGCTGCCGTACTGCTGGCGATGGTGCTGGCCCTGTCGTTGGGATGGCAGCGGACGTGGGCCGATGAGGGACGGCAGTTGATCCCCGTGGGCAAGGCCGTGGGCATCAAACTGTTTGCCGACGGTGTACTGGTGGTATCCGTGTCGCCGGTGCAGGGAACGGAGGAGACTCGCTCCCCGGCCAAGGAGTGCGGCCTGAAAGAAGGAGATATCCTGCTGACCTTCAATGGTGAGAAGATCCGCTCCACAGAGCATTTACAGGCCATGCTGGCGGAAAACGGCGAAACGGCGGCGGAGCTGACGGTGCAGCGGGACGGGAAAACGCTGGAGGTGACGGCCAGTCCAGTTGTTTGCGAGGACGGCGGCATCCGGTTGGGTGCGTGGATCCGGGACAGCATGGCGGGTGTCGGCACGCTGACCTACTATGACCCCGCCACCGGTAGTTACGGCGCTCTGGGCCACGGTATCACGGATGTGGACACGGCGGAGCTGATGCCGCTGGCCAGCGGCTCTATTATGGAGACTATGGTGAAGGCGGTGAAGAAGGGCCAGCGGGGCGACCCCGGCGAGCTGAAGGGGGACTTTACCGTGCAGCGGGATGTAGGCACGGTGACGGTCAACAGCAACGAGGGCATCTTTGGCACGGTGGAGGATGCAGGTTTTATCTCCGGCGAGGCGGTATCGGTGGCAGAGCCGGAGGAGGTACACGCCGGGGAGGCGTCTATATTATGCACCATTTCCGGCAGCGATACCCGTGCCTATGAGGTGGAGATCCTGCGGGTGAACCCCCGGAGCCGGGACGGCCGGGATCTGCTGCTGCGGGTGACGGACCCGGAGCTGCTGGAGACCACTGGAGGCATCGTGCAGGGGATGAGCGGCAGCCCCATTTTGCAGGACGGACGGTTGGTGGGAGCTGTGACTCATGTGTGAGTAACTTGATGATACCTATACGGTCCTTTCTCAGTGTTTCCTCAAATAACTGCATAATCCGACTTACGAAGAAAACGGAGAGAGCATATTAGCCTACTTGCTAATATGCTCTTTTCATTTTAGGCGGGAATAGGAAAGGAAAAATGGTATGAACACACAAATCATCGCCATCGCCAACCAGAAGGGCGGCGTTGGCAAGACAACGACCTGCGCCAATCTCGGCATCGGACTGGCACAGGAAGGAAAGAAGGTGCTGCTGATTGACGGCGATCCCCAGGGCAGCCTGTCTATCAGCCTGGGATGTTCTCGCCCGGACACGCTGCCGATTACGCTCTCCGACATGATGGGTAAGGTCTTGACCGATACGCCCATCCAGTCCGGTGAAGGTATCCTGCATCATGCAGAAGGTGTTGACCTTATGCCAGCGGATATTCAGCTCTCCGGTATGGAAGTATCCCTGGTCAACGCCATGAGCAGAGAAACCATTCTGCGGCAGTATCTGGACACGGTGAAACGGGACTATACCCATATTTTGATCGACTGCCAGCCCTCCCTGGGTATGCTCACGGTCAATGCACTGGCAGCCGCTAACAGGGTATTGATTCCCGTCCAGGCAGAGTATCTGCCAGCCAAAGGACTGGAACAGCTGCTGCAAACCATCGGCAAGGTACGGCGGCAAATCAATCCCAAGCTGCAAATTGACGGCATTCTGCTGACGATGGTGGACGGGCGCACCAACTTTGCCAAAGAAATCAGCGCCATGCTGCGGGAAACCTACGGTTCCAAAATCAAGGTATTTGGTTCTGAGATTCCGCACTCCGTCCGGGCCAAGGAGATCAGCGCCGAGGGTAAGAGTATTTATGCCCACGACCCGGAGGGCAAGGTAGCTGCCGCCTACAAAAATCTGACCAAGGAGGTGCTGAAAATTGAAAAGCAGCGCGAAAAATGTAAAGCTGGCATCGGTAGATGATCTGTTTTCCACAGAAGAAAGCCGCGCCGATGAGCAACGTGAAAAAGTGGTAGAAATCCCGCTTTCAGAGCTTCATCCCTTTAAGAACCATCCGTTCAAAGTCAAGGATGACGAAGCTATGATAGACACCGCTGAGAGCATCCGGCAGTATGGTGTTCTCGTTCCTGCCATAGCGCGGCCTGACCCGAACGGCGGCTATGAGCTGGTAGCCGGACACCGCCGCCACCATGCCAGTGAGATTGCCGGCAAAGAGACCATGCCGGTGATTGTCCGTGACCTGGACGATGATGCAGCCACGATTATCATGGTTGACAGCAATCTCCAGCGCGAAGAACTGCTTCCCAGCGAACGGGCCTTTGCCTATAAGATGAAGCTGGAAGCCATGAAGCATCAGGGTGAGCGTGTAGATCTAACTTGTTCCCAAGTTGGGAACAAGTTCGCTGGTAAGAAATCCAGCGAGATACTGGCCGAACAGGTCGGTCAGAGTAAGAATCAGATTTTCCGCTTCATTCGCCTGACCGAGCTGATTCCTCCCCTGTTGGATATGGTCGATGAGAAGAAAATCGCCCTCAGTCCGGCATATGAGCTGTCTTTTCTCAAACCGGAGGAACAAGCGCAGCTTGTTGAGACTATGGACTATGAGCAAGCTACCCCTTCTCTTTCCCAGGCCCAGCGTTTGAAAAAATTCAGTCAGGAGGGCAAGTTGACCGAGGAGGTCATGCTTGCCATTATGTCGGAGGAAAAGAAAGGCGAACTGGACCGGGTGACGCTGACTTCCGAAACCCTGCGGAAGTATTTCCCAAAGAGCTATACGCCCCAGCGGATGCAGGAAACCATCATCAAACTGCTGGAGCAATGGCAGCGCAAACGGCAGCAACAGCAAGAACGCTGAGAAAGGAGCCGGTATGAGCGATATTCCCATTCGGGAGCTGAAGGGCCATGACATTCTGGCTGTGGAACGATTTAAGGACAGTACGCGCCGGATGATTGAGTTTGTTGTCTTGAAACAAAGCAATCCCTACGGCAGTTCCGGTGATGAAATGCGCCTGTTTCTGAACGAGGCAGACTATCAGCTGGCTTTGCAGAGCCAGAACCGCAGAGAAATCCGCATCAAGCGAACTGCCCACATCATCGAGGGCCATATCCTTTATAATCAAATTCATGTAGGAAACAAACTGATGCGGTAACTCTTAAAGCAGTTTTGTGTCCAAATTTTGGACTGCTCCTTTCAGACTGCTTGAAAAAACGTGTCATGATTCCTACAGTTGCTTGGACAGTGGGTTCGTGTGCGTCTTCTTGCTCATCTGTATCCATGCCTTTCTGTCCTCTTCATGGATACATCTTACCACACAAATCTTTCCCGCAGAAGCGTCCACCGTTAAGGGCGTCCCCCTAATCTTCCTGTCCGAAGATCAGGACACCCCCTAAACTATGAGTGTCTATTCTGCAGGGTACAGTTTAAGCACACCCTCATACACGTTTTTCAAAAATGAATTTGAGGGTGAATTCGTGTTGCCAAGTTTTTTTGTACTGCTTCTCTTAACTCCGATTTTTCCATTATTTTACGTACTTTTCCTGCGCCTCTTATTGATTTTTTTGCGTTCTTGTGCTATGCTTATTCTGTTTAGATTTTGGATATGTATTTATTGACGGAATCTGCCGGAAACGTTTCACTACATTATGGAAATAATGTTAATGTTGGTTTTGATAGTTGTTTCAGATTACTGATTCATGGCTAAACATCATGGAGGTATGTGTTTCACAGCACAGAATAAGGATGATTACGACCGCGTTGCGGTGTAAGGATCTTCTGGGGCAGGCGGAAATGACCGATGCCCATTTTTGCATTTGTGTCCTGTGACACAGATTTGGAGGCTCTTGATGACGGATAAAGAGTTGCGGCGTTTAAGTCGGGGAGAACTGCTGGAAATGCTGATTGCTCAGGCAGCGGAAAATGACCAGCTAAAAAACAGATTAGAGCAGGCAGAAGCACAGCTCCGGGATCGCAAAATCGCGATCAGCAACGCTGGTTCCCTGGCAGAAGCTGCTTTGTCTCTCAATGGTGTCTTTCAGGCAGCGGAAGCCGCAGCGCAGCAGTATCTTGAGAATATCGAACGGATAAGCGGCCAACAGGATGCAATCTGTCGTGATATGAAGGAACAGGCAAAACAAGAAGCTGCGGAGATCCGGCAGCAGGCGCAGGCATACAGCGAAAAAGCACACGCGGAAGCGGATGCCTATTGGAAACAGATTGTTTCCAAAGCAGCCAAACTGCTGGCAGATCAGGAAGCCCTCCGAGAAATGATCCGGGCAGCCGGAGAGGTTGGGACAGATGAAAAGTAAAACAATGCAGCCACGCGAGCTTCCAACCATGGAGCAGCTCACGGCAGAGCTTGGCAGAGAAAAATATAAGAGACGATATAAACGTGTTTTGAGAAGCACCATCTACACCCTGATCGTCGTGGCTGCGGTGGCTGTATTGGTGGCCACGATTTGGATGCCTGTGCTGCAAATTTACGGAGCCTCCATGGCCCCAACGCTGGACGAGGGGGATATTGTGATCTCCGTCAAAGGATCGGATTTTGCGCCTGGCGACCTGGTGGCGTTTTACATGGGCAACAAGATTTTGGTCAAACGCTGTATCGCCGGTCCCGGTCAGTGGGTGGATATTGATGCTGACGGAAATGTGTATGTGGACGGTGAGTTGCTGGACGAGCCTTACCTGACAGAAAAAGCCCTTGGAGACTGTGACATTGAATTACCCTACCAGGTGCCGGGTAACCGGTACTTTTGCATGGGCGACCACCGCTCTACTTCGGTGGATTCCCGCAGCACAACGGTTGGCTGTGTCTCCGATGAACAGATTGTTGGAAAAATTGTATTCCGGGTCTGGCCCCTGCCTGACTTTGGAGCATTGAGATAGGAAGGATGGTGATTGGTATATGAAGCAGGATGCTCTGCAAGGCGCAGAGAAATATACTAAGGCACATCAAAGAAGGAAACGCTGGTACCAGGTTGTGACGGGCCTGGCCTGTGTGGTGGTGTTCTGCACGGTCTACGCATTAATTCTGCCTGCGATTACCATGGAACAGGCAGCCTGGTGTGGCATCGAAGAGCATCAGCATGGCGATAGCTGCTACGAAATGCAGTTGGTTTGCGGATATGACGAGCTGAGTAATGATGGCCATATACATACAGATGATTGTTATAACAAGGAGCAGGTACTTATTTGCAATCAGGAGGAGTCTGCTGGCCACGTCCATGACGAGAGTTGCGTTGAAACAGAGCAACGGCTCGTCTGCTCTGAGGAACATGAGCATACAACCGATTGCTATGAAACTGTTGTATCGTACATTTGTGGGCTGGCTGAAAGCGAAGGCGCACACCTCCATGGGCCCGAGTGCTTTGAAACACAACAGGTTTTAATTTGTGATATCCCGGAAGGCGAATCATCTGAATCTGCCGGGCAAGAGGCTCATGTCCATACAGACGACTGTTATGAGAGAGTTCTGATTTGCCAGCTGGAGGAACATGAACACTCCCTGGCTTGCTATTCCAATCCGGAAGCCGATTTGGAGTCCGCTGGCCTATGGGAACGCAGTGTTTCGGGTGTTGAACTGACTGGTATTTGGGCAGACGATATTGTCTCCATCGCGCAGACCCAGCTTGGGTATGAGGAAAGCATCCAGAACTATATCGTCACCGAAGATGGCGACGTAAAGGGGCGTGTACGATACGG
>OIWN01000751.1_pt1 | contig 28541 bp, 19 predicted proteins | sample 1587591 | NCBI WGS metagenome assembly OIWN01 (sample SAMEA3888901, study PRJEB22519) | human gut metagenome | biome: human gut; feature: human-associated habitat; material: faeces | place: Denmark | collected 2010 | reverse complement strand
AACGACACATAATACATCTGGATATGTTACCAATATAATTCCGCCTTATAAAAATGGCGTAACAAATGATATGGACGCAATTCGACAGAATATTGGCATTAGATATGGACTTTGAAAGAGGGGATAAGCCATGAACATTGATAAAATATGTGAACAGTTAACAATAGATGAAAAAATCCGGCTTTTAGGCGGTGTTGGTGACTGGCATACTTATGACTGTAATGGAAAAATCCCTTCTATTATGATGACAGACGGACCACATGGGATTCGAAAACTGGAGCAGGAAAAGGTTGGGGATATTGAAACCAGTAAGCCAGCAACCTGTTTTCCAACTGCAAGTGCAATAGCCTGCAGTTGGAATCCTGCTATTGTTAAAAAGATGGGTGAAGCGATTGCGAAAGAAGCAAAAAAAGAGCAGATATCCATTGTGCTAGGCTGCGGAATCAATATCAAGCGTTCTCCTTTATGCGGAAGAAATTTTGAATATTTCAGTGAAGATCCGTATTTGACAGGAAAGCTGGCAACGGGATATATCGAAGGTGTACAGAGTCTTGGAATAGGTACGAGCTTAAAGCATTATGCTGTTAATTCACAGGAAACAAGACGAATGACATCCAATAGCCAGATTGATGAAAGAACTCTTAGGGAAATATATCTGTCGGCTTTTGAAGAAGTTGTGAAAAAAGCAAAACCGACTTCTGTAATGGCTTCATACAACAGGATTAATGGCGAATTTGGAGCAAGAAATAAATACTTACTGACAGATGTTCTGAGAAAAGAATGGAAATATCAAGGTGGTGTGGTGTCGGATTGGGGAGCAGCAAATGATATTGTAAGCTGTATGAAAAATGGTCTGACACTGGAAATGCCAGATCCGAAAGGCTTCCACACAGATGTGTTAAAAGAAGCGTATAAGGATGGCCGGATTACGGATCAGGAACTGGATAACTGGACTAAGAATGTTCTGCAGAATTTTGTATCACTTCATAAAAATATAGAAGAAAATTATGAGGTAGATATGGAAGAACAGAATCAGGTGGCACGTAAACTAGAAAATGAAAGTGCAGTGCTTTTGAAAAATAATAGTGTTTTGCCAATTGGAAAAGAGAAGAAGGTAATCATTATTGGAGAGCTTGCCAGGCAGATGCGGTTTCAGGGAGGTGGGAGCAGTCATATCCAGCCGACGAAGATGACAAATGCGATTGAAGCAATACGTGAAAAAGGATATCAGGTAACTTATATACAGGGATATCAGAATGAAAAGGAAGAATTAGGAGAAAAGCAATTACAGGATACGATAGAAAAACTGAAACAGGAATATAGAAAAAAGGATTGTGTGATTCTATATTTTATCGGTCTTACAGAATCTTACGAAGGAGAAGGATACGACAGGAAAAATCTTAAAATCCCTCAAAATCAGGAAGAGTTGTTGGCTGAAATTGCAGAAACTGTCGGAAAAAATCATATTGCAGCAATTAGTTTCGGTGGTGCGCCTATGGATTTTAGTTTTGAAAAGAATGTAGGAGCAATTCTTCACATGTACCTCGGAGGACAGGCTGTAGGGGAATCTGTTGCTGACTTAATCAGTGGAGAGGTGAATCCATCCGGTAAATTGGCAGAGACAATTCCGTTTTCAGAAAAAGATACTCCGGCATGGAGATATTTTGCACCTCCGAATGATGATGTAGAATACAGGGAAAGCATTTTTGTAGGTTATCGTTACTATGAGACATTCCATGTTCCGGTAAAATATCCGTTTGGTTATGGACTTTCCTATACTTCTTTTTCCTATTCGGAATTGAATGTACCGGAAGTATATAGTGGTGGAAAGATACAAATTCGTTTTAAAATTAAAAATATCGGAAAAGTGAGTGGAGCAGAAATAGCACAGTTATATATCTGCCCGATTGAATCAGATGTTATCAGAAGCCATATAGAACTAAAGGGATTTCAAAAAATATATCTGCATCCGGGAGAAGAAAAAGAAGTTATACTAGAGCTGGATGAGAGAAGTTTTTCCGTCTATGATGTAGAGAAAAAAGCCTTTTCCATGTTAAGCGGCAAATATCAGATCTGTATCGGAGCATCGGTACATGATTTGCAATTAAAGGCGAATATGGAAGTAGTAGGAAATAGTTATTTTAGAAATGAAAGAGAACTGTTTCCGGATTATTTTAGAGAGCAGCCGCATGGAATGGAAATCAGTGCAGAACAATTTTATCAGCTATTAGGCGGTGAACCGAAACATGACAAAGAAAAAAAGCGTGGAGAGTATACGGTTTACGATTCCTATCAGGATGTGGTAAATGTCTCAATGTTTGGAAAATTTGTTCGTGGAGTCGTACATATCGGACTTAAGATTATACTTCGGGGAAAATCAGAGCGGGACCCGGCCTTTAAAATGGTAAAAATGGGAGTCGAAGAAGGAAATCTGGAAGGACTGATTGCAACCAGTGGTGGAATTGCAACTCCGAAGTTAATCGATATGTTAGTTTACAATGCTAATAAAAAATATTTGCAGGCTTTTAAACGACTGCTGAAGAAATAGAGAGAGGGGGAGTCGTATATGGACAATAAATTGGATAAACGCACAAAATGGAGCTATTGTATAGGAGCAACCGGAAGAGATATGGCGTATGCACTTGTCTCTATGTTTCTTCTTACATATATTCAATATACGATGAAACTGACAGTTGCCCAATATGCAGTAATATCAGCAATTATGGTAGTGTGTCTGCTGTGGGATGCCATTAATGATCCAATGATGGGAATTATTATTGAAAATTCGCATTTGAAAGCCGGAAAATTTAAACCTTGGATTTTTATAGGAGTAATTTTAAACAGCCTGATAATTATCTGCTTGTTTACAGTAAGGCCGGAAGGATGGGGATTTGTTGCATTTTTTGGAGTGGGATATCTTTTATGGGGAATGACTTACACAATGAATGATATTGCCTATTGGGGAATGCTGCCGAGTCTTACATCAGATCCGGGAGAACGGAACTGGCTGGTAACCGTACAGGGAATTTTTATCTGTATCGGACAGTTTTCTGTTGCAGGTCTGCTCCCTGATATGGTAGCTGGAAATGCGATTATGGCATATCGGACGGCTGCGATTGTGATTGCTTTTTGTTTTATTGGTTTCCAGCTACTTACAGTGTTTGGAGTAAAAGAGAGAAAACGACCGGAAAAGAAGAGAACACTGTCATTAAAAGATATGTTTCATATATTCCTGAGAAATGATCAGTTGATAGTGATTGGAATTGCATGTTTATTATTCCAAATCGGAAATGCTCTTCTGATTATGATTGGAATGAATTTCTTTTATTTTGAATTTGGATATTCTGTAGGTGGCAGTCTTGTATTTTGGTTTACAATTATGTATGGATTAGGAACGCTGATATCAGAGGCATCTTTTGCGTGGCTTTCCTCAAAATTCACACGAAATCAGATTATAACTGCAGCTACCATCATTACGGTCATTGGGTATATGCTTTTTATGAGTGTAGGCTACATTTTACCCAAAAGTGTTGTTTTACTGAATATCATCGGTTTTCTAATCTTCTTTTCGCAGGGAGCATTCAATATGACGATGATTGTCATGTTAAATAATACCATAGAGTATGATGAAGTCCGGTTTCATGAACGACATGACAGTATTATCTCAGCAGTAAGATCTTTTGCAACAAAGCTGGCCAGTGCAGTTGATCAGGCGGTTGTTGCGTTAATACTGATTATAAGCAATATCTATGCAATCAGTCAGAAAATATCCGGATTAGAAATAAAAGCTGGTACAGGAGAACTTACTTCGGAAAATGTAATTGTACAGGCAGATAAATTTATTCAGACAGCAGATGCCGGACAAAGATTTATATTGCGTCTTGGAATTGCAGCTGTTCCGGTAATTTCTATAGGAGCTGCTTATATATTGATTAAACGGAAATATATCATTGACGAACGTAAGTATGAAGAACTGGTAGCGGAAATAAAAAGCACAAATAAAAAATAATTCAATAATAAAGCGGAGCAATAGAATGAAAAAAAAGAATTATCGTCGGTATATCCATTGTAATATTATTATGTAGCGTTGTTTTTTGTGTGGCAGTTCAAAGAAAACGTTCATTTGTTGAAGGAGTCGTTGCCGAAAAAACGAGCAGTTTTTATTATTTTGATGAAGAGGGATATGCAGGGATTTATAATTGATAGGACGAAATCTCCGGAGTTTTCGGGCAAAATAGATTTCGTCCTTTTTCCTGTCCAAAAGGGAAAAGTTTTCAAAAATATAGACATGAGAAAATATGAAGTGCTATAATAAAACTCATGTTTTTATTCATGACAATAGAATGCCCGCAGAGCGTGCATTCTCATTCTATTGTAATCAACACGGGCTTTAAGCGGGAAAATGGGGAAGCAGACACATGAAAAACAGAAAATATGATCTGGCTGCGTTTATGATGGCTGTGCTTGTCGGCGCGGCTGTTTTGTTTGGATGCGGTGAGCCTTCAGGAGCGGTATCCAAAGAAGAGCCGCTTACCGTATATCTTTGGGAAAATTCTTTGATCAAAAATCTGGTACCTTATATTCATGAACAGCTTCCGGATCAAGACATAGAGTTTATCGTTGGTAACAATGATACCGATTTATATAGTTATATGGAAGAACATGGCGAGCTGCCGGATGTGATAACGGTGCGGCGGTTCTCCGGAACAGATGCACAGGATTTACAGCCGTATCTTATGGATTTTTGCGGTTATGATGTTGTTTCCAGGTATTATTCCTATGCATTGCAATATTATAAAAATTCTGACAATGAAATTCAATGGCTGCCTGTCTGTGGTCTGCCGCAGACGATCATTGCCAATAAGACACTGTTTGATCAGTATGGTATAAAAATCCCGTCAAATTATCAGGAATATGCAGAGGCTTGCCAGCAATTTTATGAGAATGGAATCAAACCCTATTCCCTGGATCTGGCAGAAGACTGGTCTGCCCATGAAGTGATTCAGGCGGGTGCCATTGGGGAATTCACAAGTCTGGATGGAATTGAATGGCGAAGCGGCGCAGAAACCTCATCGAGGGAAGTAAAATTTGACGATGGATTATGGAAACGTATTTTTTCAGAAACCAGCAGGTTTTTAAAAGACTCTCATTTGGGGAAAGACGATATTCTTGTTAATGCGGATATTGCATACCAGACCTTTGTAGAAGGAAAAGCAGCAATGTTCCACGGATATCCGGCACTTATGCAGCAGCTGCAGACACAGATGGACGCGCAGCTGATCTGCATTCCTTATTTTTCCCAGACCTCAGAGGAAGCCTTTGTGTATATGACTCCGTCTTTAAATATTGCATTCAATAAAGATCTGGAAAAAGATCAGGAAAAGCTGGAGACTGCATTGGATGTGCTGGATTGCATGATCTCAGAAGAGGGACAAAGGCTGATCGCCAATGGAAGATGTGTGATCTCATTGAATACAAATGTTCCGACGATGATGCAGGATATATCCGGTCTGGAAGATGAAATGAAAAGTAATTCCATTTATATCCGATATTCTGCTCAAAAATCCTTTTCTGCCAGTCTGGAAGCTATTCATGGTTTGTTGTCAGGCGAGATGGATGAAGCCCAGGCATATGATGCTTTCCGCAGTGCAATGAACGCGGAGGATACAGAAGAAAAGGCAGTGGTAAATTTTGACCGGGAGTATTCCATAGCACTGAATGATAAAAATGGCCGTGATGCGGCATCCTCTGTTTTAACTACGGTCCGAGTTGAAAACAATGCACAGCTGGCTATTGCACCATATTATTATTTCACCGCTTCTATTTATAGGGGAGAATGTACCAGCAGTCGCGTTGCTCTGATGACAGCAAAGAGCTCAGACACCTCTCTATATTTTGCAAAAATAAACGGGGAACAGGTTTGGAAGCTTGTAGAGAATTATCTGGATCATACAGAGGATGAATTTTCTATAACAAATAAATACGAATTGCCCATTCTGTCCGGGATGAAAATAACCGTCCAAAAGGAAGAAAACGGATTTTTGTTAAAAGATATCGCGGTAGATCAGGAAAAAATAGACAAAGAAAAGGAATATTCCATTCTTCTTACAGATGATACAAGGTCTATTCTGGAAAAAACAACTCCGGGATGTAGGATAAAACGGCTTCCGGATATGACGTTATCCAGTGCGTGGACTGCATTTATGGAAAAAGGACAGCAGCCGTTGGCACCGGAGGATTACATAGAGGTTGAAAAATAAAGTGCAGATGGAACAAGCAGCAGTGAAAAGAAAAAAAGTAATCGTTCCGTTCCTGATAGGGCTTCTCCTTCTTTCAAGCATAGTCTTTATAAAGCATCTTATGAACAGGATGAACAGCTATATCGAGAAAAACGGAAAAATGAGTATGGGAGCTGTTGTGGAACAAATGCAGCAGACCTATGAACTTCAGACAAATGGATACTATAGCCAGCTGCATTTAGTGGAAGGCTATCTGCTTCAGAAAAAGGAACTGTCCCTGGAAACAGAAGAAAACCGTAATTTTTTTGAGGCGTGGGAAAGGGAATCGGAAAGTACACTCCTGTTTCTTCAGGAAAATGGTAAGGCAATCACTGCAGACGGAACGAAAATGCGGATTGATATTCCAAGTAAGCTTCTGTTGGATTTAAGGAACGGACATAATATTGCAAAACTGGTTGCCTGGAATCATGAAGAAATACAAAACGGTGCTTATTTGGTTGCGATTTCATGTCAGCCATATCGCATTGATGGAAAAACGTATACCGCAATTGGAACGGCATATAATCATGCAAAATTAGATTCTATGCTAAAGCTTAAGGGATATCATGGAAATGCCTATCTGTTTCTGTTGGATAACGAGGGAAACATTACATATACGAATCAGAGTAAAGATGTATTTTTCCGGAATTATTCTCTGTTAAAGCACTTAAGGAAGAGCCAGGCTATCACAGAAGGTGAGGCAGAAACACTTCAAAAAAGACTTGCAGCCAGAGAACAGGGAGTAGAGCTTTTGGGTGGAAAATCGCCCTATTATCTGGGCTACTGTCCGATAGAAAGCAACCATTCCATGTTGATCTGTATTGTGGCAAAAGGTGTTGTCGATAATACCCTGACAGAGTATCAGAAAGCGGTATCATTTACAACAATGTTTATGGTAGGCTTTATCATTTTACTCTTTGCCGGATTATTTTACAGTGTTTCCAGACTCAGTATCGCAGATCAAAAAGCAAAATATGAAAAAAGAAATAATGAACTTCAAATACAGGCGATGAAGGAATTGGAAGCATCGAATCAGAATCTGAAAGAGGCAAAGAATATTGCAACAGAAGCTTTACAGACAGCGGAAAATGCAAATAAGGCGAAAACAGATTTTCTGTCCAATGTGTCCCATGACATTCGCACACCCATGAATGCAATTGTTGGTATTACAGCTTTGATCCGACATAATGCAGGGGATAAGGTCAAGGTATTGGAGTATGTAGATAAAATTGATATATCCGCGCAGCACCTGTTAGGGATCATTAACAATGTTTTGGATATGAGCAAGATCGAAGCAGGAAAAACAGCTTTTCAGTATACGGATTTTTCTATTTCGGATCTTTTGCAGGATCTGAATGCGATGTTCCATTCACAGGTAGAAGAAAAAAACCAGACCCTTACAATTACAAAAGAAAAGATCCGGCACGAGTGGGTAAATGGAGATCAGGTTCACCTGATGCAGATTTTTAGCAACCTCTTGTCCAATGCAGTAAAGTATACACAGGAGGGGGGAGCAATTCATTTTGTGGCAGAAGAATGTGAAACAGCCTCCACGGTCTATGCAAGGTATCGCTTTTTCGTCCGTGATAATGGAATGGGAATGTCAGATGCTTTTAAAGATACGATCTTTGATGCCTTTACCCGAGCAGAAAGCTCTGTGACAAATAAGATACAGGGAACCGGACTTGGAATGGCCATCACCAGAAATCTTGTGGAAGCCATGGGAGGCACGATTTATGTAGAAAGTAAACCCGGCCAGGGAAGCTGCTTTGAAGTGCTTATAGATCTGAAAATTGCAAAAGAGCGGCCTGCATTCCTGTCATCAAAGGAAGAAGAAACGCCGAACGGAGCGATCCTGGAGGGAATGCACTTTTTATGTGCAGAGGATAATGAACTGAATGCAGAGATTTTGACAGAGCTGTTAAAAATGAAAGGTGCTGAGTGTACGATTTGTGAAAATGGGCAAAAGGTGGTGGAGACCTTTGAACAGTCTGTGCCCGGAGCGTATGACATGATCCTGATGGATGTGCAGATGCCTGTCATGAACGGTTATGATGCTGCAAGGGCAATCCGAAGGAGCCTACACAAACAGGCAGGGACAATTCCGATCATTGCAATGACTGCCAATGCCTTTTCGGAGGATATCCGGCATTCTCTGACAGCCGGTATGAATGCACATATTTCAAAGCCTGTTGATATGATGCTATTGGAAAAGACCATCCGAAGTATAAAATCCGGTGGGGGGTCCGAAACGCAGGCTGATAAGGAATAGCGATGAATGGGAAAAGAGGTTTGCAGATGGGTAAAAATAAGAAAAATCCAAAGCCCGTGAATGCGAAATTACTGATAACAATGATCAACGAATTAACAGAAACTTATTAACGACTATAGAAAGGAAATCAGGATGGCAAATTTTAAAGAACGTTATCTGGCAGGAGAGATCGAGTTTGAAGAAATCGATGATTATGTGGACGAATGGAATAACAGCGATGATATCCGAACACTCGCACAATTTCTTGGCTTGAATGAAGAGGAAGAGGATGTGTGGATCGACGAAGGCGACGATGCGCTCTATGAGCTCTTAGAGCAGCAAAGGGAAGGCTGAAACTGTGAGGAAAGAAAAATGATACAAAAATATCAGGAGGAGAAAGCAATGCTATACTTTGATAGTGACTACATGGAAGGCGCACATCCTGCAATCTTACAGCGCCTGATGGAAACGAACATGGAGCATACCTACGGCTATGGAAAGGATGCCTATTGCGAATCTGCAAAAGCAAAAATCCGCACAGCATGCCAGTGCCCGAAGGCGGAAATTTATTTCCTGGTCGGCGGGACCCAAACAAATGCGACCGTGATCCGGGGATTTTTAAAGCCCTTCGAGGGGGTTATTGCAGCGGATACCGGACATATCGGTGTCCACGAGGCTGGTGCAATTGAAAGCGGCGGCCATAAGGTGCTGACGATCCCACACAAAAACGGGAAGCTTGAGGCTGCAGCGGTAAAGCACTATCTGGAACGCTTTTATCAGGACGGCAGCTGTACCCATATGGTGCAGCCCGGCATGGTTTATATTTCCCATCCGACCGAATATGGAACACTCTATACAAAAGAAGAGTTAAAGGCGCTTCGAAGGGTCTGTGAAGAATATCAGCTGCCCCTGTTTTTGGACGGTGCGCGTCTGGGCTATGGACTTTGTGCACCGGGAACAGATGTGACACTTGCAGATCTGGCAGAGTTGTGCGACGTGTTCTATATTGGAGGCACAAAGGTGGGCGCACTGTTTGGAGAAGCCGTAGTTTTCCCGAAAAAGAATACGGTTCCGGGATTTTTTACCCTGATGAAGCAGCAGGGGGCGGTGCTTGCGAAGGGACGTCTGCTGGGGATTCAATTCGATACGCTTTTTACAGAAAATCTGTATTTGAAAATTTCTGCGCATGCGATCGATATGGCCATGAGGATCAAGGAGCTTCTGACGGAGCATGGGTGTCCGCTTTATATCAATTCCCCGACGAATCAGCAGTTTGTCGTATTAAATGCAGCACAGCGGGAAGCGCTGAAGGATCGTGTCAGCTGTGAAACCTGGGAAGAGCTGGAAAATGGAGCAGCTGCAGTGCGGTTTGCATCCAGCTGGGCAACAAAATCGGAAGATGTAGAAGAGCTGGGACGGATTTTAAAAACGCTGCCGTGAATCGAATGTATAAAAATGGAATCGCCTGATTAGAAAAACCGGAAAATCTGTTCCGACGCCACACGCAGGTATTGTCGTAAGGCATCTGGAAAGATTTTCCGGTTTTTGCATTAATAATAGAATGTTATTGTTTGATGGAATATACGCTCTGTATGTTACAGATAAAGCAGTTCGACTTCGAAGCGTTGGTCAGAATCCATACACCTTACTGTATTTTTCTTCAAAATAGCGAAGCAGCGGCTGTGCACTGATTTCCTTGCCGCAGACCCGTTCGATAACCTCTTTGGAGTTATACATGCTGCCAAAACGGTGGATCTTTTCCTTCAGCCAGTGGGTGATGTCGAGGATCCTTCCGTTTTCCAGAACCGTATCCAGATCTCCGAGATCCTTTTGGATCGCTTCAAGATACATGCCGTCATAAATGGAGCCCAGCAGGTAGGAGGGGAAATATCCAAAGGAGCCGTCTGACCAGTGCATATCCTGCAGGATGCCTTCTGCATCGTTTGCAGGAGTAATGCCAAGCAGCTCCTGCATTTTCTGATTCCAGAGAGCTGGCAGGTCATCGGTCTTTACATTGTCTCTGAAAATTGCTTTTTCTATTTCGTAACGCAGGATGATATGCAGACCGTAGGTCACTTCATCCGCTTCCGTACGGATCATGCTGGGGTGTACGTCGTTGATCGCTTTTATAAACGTATCAAATGGGACGGTTTTAAATTCTGGAAGCAGCGCGGACATTTTTTCGTAAATTGGTGTCCAAAAGTGTGGGTTTCTGCCGAGGATATTTTCGTAAAAACGGGACTGGCTTTCGTGAAGTCCCATCATATTGATCTGGGCTGCGGCAGTATGCCAGAAATCCTTATCGACATTTTGCTCGAAGATTGCATGACCGCCCTCGTGAATGGCAGAGAATATCGAAGAAATCGGATTGTCGGCATAATAGTGGTTTGTTACGCGGACATCGCCGGGGCAGAGCGTTGTCGTAAAGGGATGCATACTCTCGGCAACCGCGCCGCAGTCAAAGGAAAAACCGATATAAGAAAGCAGCAGCTCCTGGACCTTTTTCTGAGCATCCGGGTCAAAGGTCTGCTGCAGGGCAGACAGATCCGGTTTGGGAGCTGCCTCGATTTTGGCAAGCAGCGGAAGAAGTCCTTCTTTTAGTTCTGCAAAAATGCGGTCGATCGTTTCCGTATCCATACCGTCCTCAAAAAGACCGACCAAAAATTCATATACATCCTGATCTGGCTCCATGTAGTGGACATATTCTTTTGTCATGGAGATGACCTTATCCAGATGGGGCGCAAATACAGAGAAATCAGAAGCCTCCTTTGCTGCCTCCCAGGCTTTTTCGGAACGTGCCTTTTCTGTGACATATTCCGTGTAGAAGGCTTCCGGAATGCGCTTGAAGCGTTCGAAATCTCTCAGGTTTCGCCGGATCGTAAGCTGCATGGCGGGAGACAGCTGATCATATTCTTCGGGAGCAGAGAGCTTTTTTAACAGGCTGCCGTATTCGTCCGCCGTCGAAAGGCGGAAGGATTCCGTGGAAAAATAGCCTACCGCAGACAGCTTTGCTTCGATGCTGTCTTTTGGAGCTGCGGTCTGCAGGTCCCAGTAGAGCAGGGCAATCGCCTGATCGTATTGTTCGAGTCTGGTCTGATAGGCCTGAAATTGTTCGAGTGTCTGTGACATAATAACCTCCTTGCAGGATACTTTTTGGGTCGGACAGAAGTGCCGACCGTTTCTTTTTAAAGTATACCCTGAGAATAGCAAAAGAACAAGGCGGGAATGCCCTGTTCTTTTCGGTCAATAGAGATCAGCGCTTCAGCCAGCCCGCCGGAAGCTCATCCAGGGGTGCAGGCATCTGGAAGGTCTTACCGATCCTGGCAAATTCCTGCGCAAGATTTTCGTCCACCAGACCGGTTGTGGAAGGGGAGAGATTTAACATGAAGTTGACATTCTGGGGGAAATAGTCCTTCATTTTGGAAAGTGCCCATTCTGCACTTGTAACGGGCGTTGTCGGGTCTTCGTCTCTCCAGAACCATGTCTTTGTCAGTTTGTTGCAGCTGATGCCGGGACCGTTGAAGCTATGGTCGACCTCCTGACCGGCGGCGTTTTCATAAAATACAACGTCGGTACCGGACAATCCGTCCTGACAGCCGATATTCATCAGCATACAGTCAGGCTGCAGAGATTTTACAAGATGGTCGAGCTCCTCGAAGGGAAGCATCTCATAGGAGGGACCGCCCCAGGGAGCATTCCAGCCGTCTACGATCAGGAATGGGATTTCTCCATAGTTTGTAAGAAGCTCGGTCACCTGACCGAAGATTTTTTCTTTCTGCGCTGTTGTGCAGGATCTGTGACCGGTTTGAGCAGTCAGGTCGAGCACGGAAAAATACAGACCGGCAACAATTCCCTCGCTGCGGAACGCGTCCAGATAAGCGGCAACGACATCGGTTTTGTTTGTCGCATTTTTCACACAGTGATCGGTATAGTTGGAGGGCCAGAGATCGAAGCCCTCGTGGTGCTTGCTTGTCAGGGCAGCGAACTGGCAGCCGGCGCTTTTAGCGATTTTTGCCCATTGCTTGCAGTAGTCGGGAGCGGTCGGGTTAAAGTCTTTTTCATCAAACGGGAACTGCCTGGGCAGATCGCCGTTTTCATGGTCGTATTCCCAGTCGATGATGTCGGGGTTGTTGTGGAACTGGAAGGTTGCGCTGTTGAAATGGATAAATGTGCCAAAACGCAGATTGATAAATTTTTTCTGCAGAGCTTCTAACTGTGTCATTGGATAAACTCCTTTCTGGTGTCTTGAAATAAATGGATTTGTTTTTCCCAGGCGAAATTGTATTGCCGCTGTTATCGTAGGATGAATTGGTAAAAAAGACAATAGAAAACTTAAAATAACAAAATATATATGATATAATCATAAAATAACAAAATTTTTGAAGCAAAAAGAAATGGAGAAAATATAGGGATGCAGTTTGGAAAGGGAATTCTTCCGGCAAAGGAATATTTATCGAACGGGCTTTTCAGCATACAGAATTGCTATTCGGAAGCGGAGAGCAGCTTCAATCAGCAGCTTCATTTTCATGATTTTTACGAGCTGTCGCTGATCTATGAAGGAAGCAGCCGGTTCCTGATCAACGGAAGCAGCTTCGTTGCGGCGGCAGGCAGCCTGCAGCTGATTCGACCATCGGATTATCACAGACAGATGACGGATACAGGGGAATATATCCGCTACTATAACCTGATTTTTCGGCAGGAGGTGTTATCGAACGTATTGTTGGATGCGCTGGAAGAAGTGGTAGAACCGTTTTGCTTTCAGATGCAGGAAAAGGAAATGCAGAAGATGACACAGCTTTTGCTGGAATTAAAAAGAGAGCAGGAAGAAAAAGAAGCGTTCTGGGAAAAAATGTCTGCGGATCTGATCGAAAAAATCTGTATTTTGATTCTGCGAAAAAGCCCGAAGAAACGGCAGGCAAAGGAGGAAGAAATCCCTGAGGCGGTGCGCAGGTCGCTGGTTTTTGTACGGCAGCATTACCGGGAAAAAATCAGGCTGTCGGATGCGGCGCAGAAGGCAGGATTGTCGGAATCGTATTTTTCTTCCGTATTCCATGCCTGTATGGGCGTAACCTTTTCCGAATATATGCTCAATTACCGCCTGTCTCTGGCAAAACGGATGCTGGAGGAGGGAAACATATCCTCTAAGGAAGTATGTGCGGCGTGCGGATTCTTTTCCTATTCATATTTTCTGACGACATTTCGCCAAAAATATGATATATCACCGGGTGCCTTGACACGTAGCTGTCAAAATGCGATACAAAAAACTTACAAATAGGACGATATTGTATAATATAACAAAAGAAGAAACAAAAAAGTCAAGGATTTTGTTGACATTTTCAGATGAAAGGAGTATCTTTTAAGAAAAAAGAAAAACTGTCCGATAGGACAGGAGGGGTGACAATCATGCAGACAGCAACAAAAAAAGAGACAGCACTTGGAATCAGACAGATGGCGATGATCGGTGTGATGACAGCGGTGACCTGTATAGCGGCTCCGTTTTCCATTCCGATCCCGGTCAGCCCTGTTCCGCTTTCCCTGACAACCTTTATTTTGTACCTTTCCGTTTATATTCTGGGCACCAGAAATGCATTCATCAGCTATGTGATCTATCTGCTTCTGGGTCTGGTGGGACTTCCGGTATTTTCCGGTTTTTCCGGTGGCTTTGCAAAGCTTGCAGGACCGACTGGAGGATATCTGATCGGCTTCCTGTTCATGATCCCGCTGACCGGTATTCTGTTTGAGAAGACCGGCAAAAGCTTCTGGAAACAGTTCGGTGCGATGGTTCTGGGAACGCTGGTATGTTACCTGTTCGGTACCGTATGGCTTTGCCTGCAGCTGAACTTAGACTTCATCGGAGGTCTTGGTGTGGGGGTTATCCCTTACCTGCCCGGTGATACTGCAAAGATTATTTTAGCAGCACTGATCGGACCTGTGATCGTAAAAGCGTTAAAACGGGCGGAATAAGAAGAATTCCAAGAGGAAGATTTTTCCCTGCGTCAGGTCGCAAAAGTGAGAATCCCGGAGGCGGACGTCAAAAGCGTCCGTCTCTTTTTCTTGCATATTTTTGACCGAACTGCTATGTTTATAGATGGCGCAGCTGCCGCATACAAAAGCAAAACGAATGGTACGGTTCACACGCACCATTTCATTCATGACAATAGAATGTTCGCGGAGCGTGCGTTCTATTGTATGGAAAAGAAATTGAGGAGAAACTGGCATGAAAAAAGACGATATGATTATGAAAATGGGGATTGTCCATATCCTGGATTCTGTGGTTGGAATGCCGGTGCTTTCGGACTGTCCGATCGATATGGGTTCGAATCTGTGCGATTTTTTAAAGGCTCATATTGAAAAATTTACAGAGAGCGACGATATGAAGGTCTGCCAGTTTTCTGACGAATCTGAGGTGATGGGGCTGATCCAGAACTGTAACGCCGAAAATTTTGTCCAGACGAGCAGGGCATTGTGTGAAAAGCTCTATGGGATCATGAATTCGAATATCGATATTCCGGCGGCGGACGTTGCGGTTGTCGTTTTTTCTGCGGAGGGCGTCGATTATTTCGGATTTTTGAAATTAAATTATAAAACTTCCTATACCCATGCGACGAAGGCTACCGAAACCGGAGAAAATTTAAACGATATCATTTTACAGAAAGCGATCCTGCCGTCTGCCGGACAGAAGCTTTCTGAGGCATTTTTAGTGAATCTGTCGAATGGAGAAATTTTGCTGACAGAGAAAAAATTCGAAGTAAATGGTGAAAAAAAGCTGTACTTTTCCGAACTGTTTCTGGAATGTCATGCACCGATGTCTCAGAAGACAAAGCTGGATATCGTGACAAAAGCAGTGGAACAGGTCAACAAAAAATACTATGGAGATGAGGACACCCGGCGAAAGATGGAAGTCAAGCAGGCGATCTATGATGAGCTGGAGGAAAAGGGGAGCCTGGAGGTCGAAGCGGTCAAGGAGAAAGTTTTTAAGGACAGTCCGCAGATGCAGGCAGATCTGGAGGAAAAGCTGGAAAAATATAACATGGAAAAAGAAGTTGTCAGGCCCAAGAGCGAGGCGACGATCAAAAAGTTCCAGAAGCAGCACCTGACGACGGACACCGGCATCGAAATCACGATTCCGATGGAAGAATATAAGGACCCCGAGAAGGTAGAATTTATCACAAATCCCGACGGGACGATTTCCGTGCTGATCAAAAATATCGGGCATTTGAGCACCAGATAAAAAATGCCCTGATAAGTACCTTCCAACGTGAAAGCTTTTACGCTTTTGTTCCTAAAAAAGACCACAACAAAGCGTGCAGTGGGCTTGAAAAGCGTTTCAAAAGTAGTATGATAAAGAAAAAAGGGAAAATGGAGGAATCATTGTTATGGCAAGAAAAGTAGTGCTGGCAGGCGCATGCAGAACAGCAATCGGCGTAATGGGAGGAACTCTTTCCAAAACTCCCGCGCCGGATCTGGGCACTGTTGTAATCAAAGAAGCCCTGAAAAGAACCGGAATCAAACCGGAGCAGGTAGATGAAGTATATATGGGCTGTGTCATTCAGGCAGGTCTTGGTCAGAACCCTGCAAGACAGGCAGCAGTCAACGCAGGGATTCCGGTAGAGGTTCCTGCAACTACGATCAACGTACTGTGCGGCTCCGGCATGCACTGTGTAAACCTGGCTGCCAAGCTGATTGCCTCCGGTGATGCGGATATCATCGTAGCTGGCGGTATGGAAAATATGTCCATGGCTCCTTATCTTCTGTACAATGCAAGATTCGGTTACAGAATGGGCGCTGGAAAGATGGATGATGCGCTGATCCGCGATGCCCTGACGGATGCATTCGGCGGCTATCATATGGGTATTACTGCTGAAAATATTGCAGAAGACTGGGGACTGACCAGAGAGCAGCTGGATGAGTTTGCAGCATGGAGCCAGCAGAAGGCACAGAAAGCGATTGCAGAGGGCAAGTTCAAGGACGAGATCGTTCCGATGGAAGTAAAACAGAAAAAACAGACTGTTGTATTTGATACTGATGAGGGACCCAGACCGAATGTAACGGCAGAGAGCATCAGCAAACTGCGTCCTGCATTCAAAGAGGGTGGTGTCGTAACCGCCGGCAATTCTTCCGGTATCAACGATGCAGCGGCAGCGCTGATCGTTATGAGCGAAGAAAAGGCAAAGGAGCTGGGCGTAAAGCCGATGGCTACCTGGGTAGCAGGCGAGCTGGCAGGCGTAGAACCCCGCATTATGGGTATTGGACCGGTTGCAGCAACCCGCAAGGTAATGAAGAAAGCCGGCTACGAAATCGGCGACTTCGACCTGATTGAAGCAAACGAAGCATTCGCAGCACAGTCTGTAGCAGTTGCGCATGACCTTGGCTTCAACAACGATATCTTAAACGTCAACGGCGGAGCAATCGCCCTTGGTCATCCGGTAGGAGCATCCGGCTGCCGTATTCTGGTAACCTTACTTCATGAGATGGAAAAGAGAGATGCAAAGAAAGGTCTTGCTACTCTTTGTGTTGGCGGCGGCATGGGCTGTGCAGCGATCGTAGAGCGCGAGTAAGACAAAAAACTTCGATAACCTTCCAGATGTTTTGGATAGAATTTCATAACAAAATTTCAAAAACGGTTCTGCTGAGCTCTATAGGGTTGGCAGGACCGTTTTTGCCGTGGGTTAGAAAAAAACTTCCGGACTGGATTTTGCTGTAGCAGAGGGAAACCCTACGCCTGAAAATCCCTGCATGTTCTTCTGGCACGGAATCTGAAAGTGTGCTAAAATATTTATATACTGCGATTTTTATCGGAATGGAGAAGTTAATTTATGGCAAATACTGAAAAGGTCCGTTTAAATAAATATCTTTCCCAGGCTGGCATCTGTTCGAGAAGAGAAGCGGATGTCCTGATCGAAGGGGGAAAAGTGTCTGTGAATGGCAAGATCGCAGATCCGGGTATGCGGGTCAACGATCTGGACAAAATTACAGTTGAGGACAAACCGGTCGGACACCGGGAGAAAAAGGTGGTGCTGGCTTATTACAAGCCGGTTGGAGTGACCTGCACAGAAAAGGACAAGCATGCCCAGATCACGATCCGTGATGTCGTCGAATATCCGGTGCGTGTAACCTATGCAGGACGCCTGGACAGAGATTCGGAAGGCCTTTTACTGCTGACAAACGACGGTGACTTAATCAATGGTCTGATGCGTGCGGCAAACTTTCACGAAAAGGAGTACCTCGTCCGCGTCAATAAGCCAATTAGCCGGGATTTCCTCAAAAAAATGTCGGACGGTATGCTGTTAAAGGATTTAAATGAGCGTACCCGTCCCTGCTTTGTAAAGGAAGAAGGAAAATTTGTCTTCCGTATTATCCTGACGCAGGGCTTAAACCGCCAGATCCGACGGATGTGCAAGACCCTCGGCTATGGCGTTCTAAGCATCAAACGTGTGCGTGTGGCAAATATTCTGCTGGGTAAATTAAACCCGGGCGATATTCGTGCAGTCACCGGTGCGGAGTTAAAAGAGCTGTACTATGAAGTTGGGAAAAATGCCAGCCGTCCGGCGCGTCCTGCATGGGAAAAGGAACGACAGCCTGCTGCGAAAAAAGAAGCTCAGTCCGGTATGGTGACGTTGGGGGCAAAGGGTCGTGCGTCGAATGCAGGAATGCAGCGCAGCGGGCAGAACCCGGCTCACCGAAATGCAGGTGGCTACGCAAAAACGGCTGACCGCAGGCAAGGTACAGACGGTGCTCGCAAAGCAGAGCAGCGCGGTACCTACCGGAGTACCGCCGACAGCCGCACGAATGGTACCTATCGGAATGGTTCCGGATCCGGACAGACAGGAGCACAGAAAAAACGATATGAATGATACAGACAGAATGAAAGAACTGGTCTCGAAGTTGAATGAGGCTGCAAAAGCCTACTATGCCGAAGACCGGGAAATCATGAGTAATTTAGAATATGACAGGCTCTACGACGAGCTGGTTGCCCTGGAAGAAAAGACCGGAGTTGTGCTGGCAGCGAGTCCGACCCAATCGGTTGGTTATGAAGCAGTAGACGAACTTCCCAAAGAGCGTCACGAAAGCCCGATGCTTTCCCTTGGAAAAACGAAAAGCCGGGAAGAGCTGGCAGACTGGCTGGGAGATCAGAAAGGTTTGCTTTCCTGGAAGCTGGACGGTTTGACCATCGTGTTGACGTACCGGGACGGAAAACTGTTTAAGGCGGTCACGAGGGGAAATGGCGAAATTGGCGAGGTCATCACACCGAACGCCAAAACCTTTGTCAACGTGCCGTTGCAGATTCCTTATCAGGGAGAGCTGATCCTGCGGGGAGAAGCGGTCATCACCTATGCGGATTTTGAAAAGATCAACGGCGAAATCGAAGACGTGGACGCTCGGTACAAAAATCCGAGAAACCTCTGCTCCGGTTCCGTGCGCCAGCTAAACAGCCAGATCACTGCGCAGCGAAAGGTGCATTTTTTTGCATTTGCGCTGGTGCGTGCAGAGGGTGTGGATTTTAAAAACTCAAGGGAAGAGCAGTTTATATTCTTACAGAAGCAGGGCTTTGAAACGGTAGAATATAAAGCGGTAACTGCGGACACGATGCAGGAGGCAGTTGCCTGGTTTGAAGAAAAAATCACAGATTATCCGGTTCCGTCCGACGGGCTGGTATTGCTTTTGGACGATATCGCTTACGGAGAGTCGCTTGGAAGAACGGCAAAGTTTCCGCGCAATGCCATTGCATTTAAATGGGCGGACGAGCAGGCAGAGACGACGCTGCGCGAGGTGGAGTGGAGCGCGAGTCGTACCGGACTGATTAACCCGGTTGCGATTTTTGACCCTGTGGAGCTGGAGGGGACAACCGTAAGTCGCGCCAGCGTTCACAATGTCAGCATTGCAAAAGAATTAAAGCTCGGCATCGGCGATCGGATTACAGTCTATAAGGCAAACATGATCATCCCACAGATCGCGGAAAATCTGACCAAAAGCGGTACGCTGGAAATTCCCTGCACCTGTCCGGTCTGTCAGGGAGAGACCCGAATCGTAAAAGAAAACGATACGGAGACGTTAGTCTGCCCGAACCCGGACTGCGATGCCAAAAAGATCAAATCTTTTACGCTGTTTGTCAGCCGGGACGCGATGAATATCGATGGACTTTCCGAAGCAACACTGGAAAAATTTCTGGCGGAGGGCTTTTTGCATACCTATGCGGATCTGTTCCATCTGGACAGACACCGGGATGCGATTATACAGATGGATGGCTTCGGCGAAAAATCGTATCAGAATCTCGAAGCAAGCGTTGAAAAAGCGAGACATACAAATCTTGCACGCCTGATTTACAGCCTTGGAATCCCGAATATCGGAATTGCCAATGCACGGATGATTTGTCGGGAATATAAAAATGATCTGGACAAAATGCTCGCTGCACCTACAGAAGAGCTGGCGGCGATGGATGGCGTAGGACCAGTCATCGCAGGTGCGTTTGTGGATTTTTTTGCCCAGGAAAAAAATAAAACTGCGCTGGAGCTTTTATTAAAGGAAGTGGAGCTGGAGCAGGAAACCTTTTCAGAAGAAGCCCTGCCGCTTTCCGGGCAGTCCTTTGTTATTACGGGCAGCCTGAACCACTTTGAAAATCGCAGTGCCTTAAAGGAAAAGATCGAAGCCCTCGGCGGAAAGGTAACCGGAAGCGTGACGGGCAAAACCGTCTGTCTGATCAACAATGACAGTACCTCCAATTCCGCCAAAAATAAAAAAGCGCGGGAGCTGGGCATAGCTGTACTGACAGAAGAAGAGTTTATGAAGCAGTATCTGGAAAAATAGCCGTCCGGACGAATTTATTCAAAAGAAGCGCCGCACAGCGGCAGGAAAGTGAGAGAGAAAATGCCGATTAAAATACAGAGTGATCTGCCTGCCAGAGAGATTCTGGATAATGAAAATATTTTCGTGATGGACGAATATCGTGCGATGCACCAGAATATTCGCCCATTGCAGATCTGTATTCTGAATCTGATGCCGGTCAAACAGGATACGGAGCTGCAGCTTCTTCGGTCGCTGTCCAATACGCCGCTGCAGGTGGACGTGACCTTTATGAAAATGAACAGCCACCTGTCTCTGAATACCTCCGTCACTCATTTAAATAAATTTTACAATACATTTAACGAATTGAAAGAAAACAAATATGATGGCCTGATCATCACGGGCGCACCGGTGGAACAGATTCCCTTCGAAGAGGTGGATTACTGGAAAGAACTCTGCGAAATTATGGAGTGGTCAAAGACCCACGTCCATTCGACCTTCCATATTTGCTGGGGCGCCCAGGCGGGGCTGTATTATCACTTCGGACTCGACAAACGCCTGTTGCCGGAAAAGCTTTTCGGGGTATTTGAACACCGTGTGTTAAACCGCAAAGAGCCGCTGGTGCGTGGATTTGACGACGTTTTCTGTATCCCCCACAGCAGACATACCGAAACGCCTGCAGCGCTGATCCATGCCTGCAAAGAGCTGACCGTTATGGCGGAATCGGATAAAGCGGGAGTTCTTTTATGTATGACTGAGGGCGGACGCCAGATTTTCGTCATGGGACATCCGGAATATGACCGCTATACGCTGGACGGGGAGTACAAGCGCGATCGCGACAAGGGACTGCCGATCCATGTGCCGGAAAATTATTACCCGGAGGACAACCCGGAGAAGAAACCGTTACTTTCCTGGCGTGCGCACTGCAACGGATTGTATACAAATTTTTTGAATTATTACGTATATCAGACCACTCCGTATGATGTTCGGGAGATTTGAGAAAATAAGGCAAAACGTGAGGATTTAACGTATTTTGTGCGGGTTCCAGAAATGAACAGAATATGGTGTATTTCACGAAATGTCACGTAAAATCACGTCATTTCACGAGAAAATGGAGATTTCGTGGGGAAAAAATGATACCTCCGTGGCGACACAAATGGTGATTTGCAAAATTAAATAATAGGCTAAAATAATGAAAAGCATGCAATCATTTTTGAAGAAAATTTGGCTGCATGCTTTTTACTTGAAAGAAAAGTATATTATTTTTTTGCAGAAAAAGAATTAGTTGAGCCCGTTTGCTGGACGTGTTCTTTTAATACTTTATTGATATAGGAACTGAAATTTCGATCATCTTGTTCTGCAAGGTTTTTGATTTTTTCTATCAGATCTTCATCGAGCGAAATGGAGACTTTTATTTTATATGGCTTTTCTTTCATACTTTTTCTCCTTTTTTACTACTTTTCTATTGTATTAAATTTCTTCCAATGGTATATTGAAATAGCAATAAGTAGTAAAAAGTAGGAAAATGTGGGGGCAAAATGAAGAACAAAGTAGTAATTGGAATTATAATGTTGCTGTTAGGAACGTTCAGCGTATCTGCATGTACAAGCACATCTATGGATAAACAAGCAAATATATCTGTAGAAACTGTTTCAGAAAGTGAAAACAGTAATGCAACAGAATATAAAACAAAGGAAATGTCTACAGAAGAAACTATTGTTCCAGAATCTGAGGAAACAACCACAGAATATGTAAAGCAGGAAAAGTATGATTTTAGAAAATCATGTTGGGGAGATAGCGTAAAAGATGTGAAGAAAAGTGAAGATGGAAACCAGTTATGGTGGGATGAAGCAGATCAGTTGGGATATGATGGCATATTATGCGGGCATGAAGTTGATGTTACTTATTTGTTTGAAAATGAAAAATTATATAGCGGTTCATATAGACTGAATGAAAACTTGACAACAGGCGGTCAGTATATTGAATTGATGAATCTGTATAAGGAACAATTGATAAAAAAATATGGAGATCCTGAGCCAGAAAGCGGTATGACAAAATATGTGAAAGACTCACAGATTGAATTAGTAGGAGAAGGTCAGGCACTGGAATATGGATATACGGCTTATTTTTATGATTGGGAAACAGAAACAACACATATTCGTCTGGTGACAGTATCTGAAAATTATGAAATAGAATTGGGAATTATTTACAGTGATATAAACTATGATTCTTCAGAAGCAGAGTTGGATAATTTTTAAAATGATAATTAACATTTGGAACACCATATTTTTTAGAAAAAGATGATAGGGAAGATTTGAAAAATACTGGGCATCTTAACTGTTTACTTTTTGAAAAAAATAGCTTATAATCAACTATGAATGAAAAAATGCTGTAGAAATACAAGAAGGAGAATGATTATGGAAATTTCAGCTTTACAGAAAGCCAGATATGAGTATGCTCCGAAGCTTCCCGGCATGCTGAGACACGGCATTGCAGATATCTGCGTTAAGGAAGGCGAAGAGACTCAGAGCGTTGCAGATCAGGAGAAGATCAAAGCGCTGTTCCCCAATACCTACGGTAAAAAGGAGATCACTTTCCAGAAAGGTGCGAACACTTCCGTTGCGAAGAAGCAGGTTGTAGGCGTTATCCTTTCCGGCGGACAGGCTCCTGGCGGACACAACGTTATCTGCGGTTTATACGATGCATTAAAGGCAACCAACCCGGAGAACGTACTGTACGGCTTCAAGAACGGTCCGAGCGGTCTGATCGAAGACGATTATCTTGTTTTTGATGACGAGTATATCAATGCATACAGAAACACAGGCGGTTTCGATATCATCGGTTCCGGCAGAACCAAACTGGAGACTCAGGAACAGTTCGCAATCGCTGCTGAAGTCTGCAAGAAGCACGGCATCACCGCAATCGTTATCATCGGTGGCGACGATTCCAACACCAACGCAGCTGTACTAGCTGAGTACTTCGCTGCAAACAACACCGGCGTACAGGTAATCGGTTGCCCGAAGACCATCGACGGCGACTTAAAGAACGAAGATATCGAGTGCTCTTTTGGTTTCGATACCGCTGCAAAGACCTACAGCGAAGTAATCGGTAACATCGAAAGAGATGCAAACTCCGCTAAGAAATATTGGCACTTCATTAAGGTTATGGGCCGCAGCGCTTCCCATGTTGCTCTGGAGTGCGCACTGGAAACCCAGCCGAACATCTGCCTGATTTCCGAAGAAGTTGCAGCAAAGAAGATGTCCCTGTCCCAGATCGCTGACTACATCGCTGATTCTGTAGCAAAGAGAGCAGCAAAGGGCATGAACTTCGGTGTTGCAATCATCCCTGAAGGCGTTGTAGAATTCGTTCCCGAGTTCTCCGCACTGATCGCTGAGATCAACGAGCTGTTAGCAGGCAGCAAGGCAGATGCGTTCAATGCACTTCCTACCTGGAAAGAAAAATATGCGTTCATCGAAAACGGTCTTTCTAAAGAATCCATGGCTGTATTCGCAATCCTGCCGGAAGGCATTCAGCAGCAGCTGTTCCTGGAGAGAGATCCTCACGGCAACGTACAGGTTTCCCTGATCGAGTCCGAGAAGCTGTTCTCCGCTCTGGTAGCTGACAAGCTGGCTGAGAGAAAGGCTGCAGGCACATACAACGGCAAGTTCAATGCACTGCATCATTTCTTCGGTTACGAAGGAAGATGTGCATTCCCTTCCAACTTCGATTCCGATTACTGCTACTCCTTAGGTTACAATGCATTCATGCTGATCCAGTATGGTTACAATGGTTACCTTTCCAAGGTTTCCAACCTGTCCAAACCGGCAGCTGAGTGGGTTGCAGGCGGTATGCCCATCACCAAGATGATGAACATGGAGAGAAGACATGGCGAAGACAAGCCTGTTATCCGTAAGGCTCTGGTTGAGCTGGATGGCAAGCCCTTCAAATACTTCGAGGCACACAGAGAAGAGTGGTCTGAGAACACCTGCTATGTATATCCGGGTGCAATCCAGTACTACGGACCTGCAGAGGTTTGTGATATCACAACCAAGACTCTGGCTCTGGAGAAGGGCGAATAATTCCCTCGACTTCAAAAATCAACAATAGAATGCACGCTCTGCGAGCATTCTATTGTCATGAATAAAGGGCGCCGCAAGACGTATACGGCAGAATGTGCTTTGCGTACATGCTGCTGATAGAAAAACTGCCGCACATCAGATGAGAGATCATCCGGGTGCGGCTGTTTTTTATGAACTAATGTGTAAAGAGCATTAAAAAACCCGATCAGGTCAGTCGCAAAGGGCATACCAACCAGATCGGGAAGGGGGTCTTGGATAATAGTTTTAGTTCGCGGGCGCTTCTTCTTCGTTTAAATTCTCCTCACACACTTCTTCGAAAGAACGGTGCTCTGCGAGTGCCTCTTCTTTTGCATGCTGGAAAAATGCTCTGGTTTCTTTTACAATGACACCGCTCAATGCGAACAACGCGATCATGTTCGGGATAGCCATCAGACCGTTGAAGATATCAGCGATGGTCCAGACAGCGCTCACCGTCATGTAAGGTCCGATAAAGACAGCCAGAATGTATATCCACCGAAAGATCTTAACGTGCTTCATATTGCCGCCGCTTAAATATTCCAGGCAGCGTTCACTGTAGTAATCCCAGCCAAGGATTGTTGTAAAGGCGAAGAATACAAGGCAGAGCATCAGGATAAAGGAAGAAAACTGTGCAGGAAACGGAAGACCATGCTGGAATGCATAGGTTGTAACCTGAACACCTTCCAGACCTTCTACCTGCCATGCACCGGTCAGAACAATGGAAAGACCGGTTAGGGTACAGATGATGATCGTATCGATAAAGGTACCAGTCATGCTGACAAGACCCTGACGGACAGGAGAGTTCGTCTGGGCTGCTGCAGCTGCGATGGGCGCGCTTCCCAGACCGGCTTCATTGGAGAAGATGCCGCGGGCAACACCCTTTTGCATTGCGATGAGCATGCTGCCGACTGCACCGCCGGTAATCGCTTTTGGAGAAAATGCTGCGGTTACGATGGTTGCAAATGCTGCAGGCACTTTGGTGATGTTGCAGCAGATCAGGATCACTGCGAATACAAAATAGATGACTGCCATGAAGGGAACGATGATCTGGCTGACGCTTGCAATTCTCTTGACGCCGCCGATCAAAACAGCTGCGACGCAGAAGGAGAGAATCAGGGAAGCAATGACAACGGACCAGGAATATTCGCCAAGGAACGGCAGAATTTTTACAGTAAAGGCATCGTTTGGATCAAAGAAACCATGTACTGCACTGGAAATACCATTGACCTGGCTGAAGGTACCAATGCCGAAGAGACCGACACAGACGCCGAAGAAGGCGAAAATCTTTGCGAGCCATTTAAAATTTTTGCCCATGCCGAGTTCAATATAGTAGAAGGGACCGCCGAGGCTGTGTCCGTCTTCAGCAACGGTACGGTATTTGACTGCCAGCAGACCTTCGGAGTATTTGGTTGCCATGCCGAGAAATGCTGCTACAACCATCCAGAACAGAGCACCGGGACCGCCTGCACAAACCGCCGTAGCGACACCGACGATATTTCCGGTACCGATCGTTGCACTCAGTGCGGTACAGAGTGCGGAGAAGCTGGAAATTTCACCTTTTCCGCCTTCCTCATTTTGAAGCATCCATTTCAGTGCAAGGGGAAGCTTACGAATCTGGAGCAGACCGAGGCGGATGGTCAAAAGCAGTCCGCCGGCAATAATCAGTACCATCAACGGTACACCCCAGACAAAGTTGTCGATTATATTCAGAGCTTGATTGATAGAAGTCCACATGGTATTCGATCCCTTTCTTATTCTTTGCTGCAACAGATTATTCTTTGTTACAACAGATTTTTGGCCGCAGATGTCTTTCTGATGCCATGCTACGCTATGCTATGCTATGCGTAAGGAAAGCGTTTCGAAATGAAAGAAGGGATTTGGAATCACTCGTGAAAATAGAAAGGGCAGTGTGCCGGACTGGTTTATTCGCCGGAAAAACGAAATATCCGCTGCGCAGACAGATATCGTTTAAAGCATGATAGAATATAAGATTGCGAATATTCCATGCTGCGAATAAAAAGAGACTGCACCAAAAAGAAATCCTTTTGCGTCAGTCTCAGGAAGATATAGAATACTTGCGTAATATCTTCTCTGTCCTTTTACCTGAGAGATTCATACGAGAAATTCGTATGTTGCACCTTCGGCCCCCGGCTAATCCGGGTGTCTCCAGAGAGTCGATCCATTTACAGTTGCGCTGCAAACTACAGCACCTGAGAGTTTTACTCCTTCGGTAGACAAAATGTCTTTTCCTGCAAACTTCATTTCGAAATTGCCTATGGGCAATATGATATACGCAAATGTGATATTTTTCAAGAGAAAAATTAAATTTTTATAAAAATCCGCCGCAAAAGTCAGAACTCTGCGGCGGATGTATTCAAAATGCGATTTTTATCAGAACAGTGATGAGCTGCTTTGGCACAAGCTACAGCTGCTCGGCGCGCTTTAGGGCGTCATCAATATGAGCACAGAAGTTGTCGGCACCGACTTTTTCAATAAAGCCGTTTTTTTCCATGACACGCCAGGGCTGTTCGTTGACATGGGAGAAAATCAGCTGAATGCCCTTTTTCTGACAGTCCTCGTAGAGCTTTTCAAGGTTATGCATGGCGGTCGCGTCGATGGCGCTGACACTTCTCATACGAAGGACGAGACAACGGCGCTTTTCGTCGAGGGTGATTTTCAGAATCTTATCCGCAGCGCCGAAAAAGAGGGGACCACTGATTTCATAAACTGTAATGTGACTGGGTACAACGCGCAGGGCAAGGCTGTCCGCATCGTCGTCCTCATCGACATATTTCCAGCCTTCTACTTCTGTAACGTCGCTCATACGTTTCATAAACAGAATCGCAGCGAGCAGGATGCCGACCTCGATGGCAACGACAAGATCGAATACGACCGTCAGAACAAAGGTGCTGACCAAAACGATAATATCGCTCTTCGGAGAGGTTTTACAGAGGTTGACAAAGGTTTTGATGTCACACATATTATAGGCAACCATAAACAGGATCGCTGCGATAACCGGCATAGGAATCAGGGCAGCGTAGGGCATCAGGACAACCAGGACAGCAGAAGGACAACAGAATGCACCATTCCGGCGATCGGAGTGCGTCCGCCGTTTTTGATGTTTGCGGCGGTTCTGGCGATGGCTCCGGTGGCGGGGATGCCGCCGAACAGCGCGGAGGTGATATTTCCGGCGCCCTGTGCGATCAGCTCCATATTGGAGCGGTGACGGCTGTTTACCATACTGTCTGCAACGACACAGGAGAGCAGGGATTCGATTGCTGCTAAAATCGCGATCGTAAAGGCGTCTGGCAGGACGTTCTGAACGGTTGTCAGGGAGAACGCCGGAAGCGAGATCGACGGCAGCTTATTGGAAATTTCATACAGATCACCGATCGTATTGACATTCAGATGCAGGCCTGCTACAGCAGCGCTGCCAACAATCACGGCGATCAGGGAAGCGGGAATCCGTTTTAAAAAGCCGGGAAGCATCGGCCAGAAAATCAGGATGGCGAGGCTGAGAATGCCGACGATCAGCGCTTGTACGTTCAGTGTGCCGATAAAGACGAAAACAGCCTTTAATTTATCCATTGTTTCAATCAGCGGTTCATCGGTAACGATACTCAGACCGAGAAAATCCTTGATCTGACCGATAAAAATCGTTACAGCGATACCGGAGGTAAAGCCGGTTGTGATCGTATATGGAATAAACTTAATGAGGTTTCCGAGGCGCAGCAGACCCATCAGGATCAGAATCACACCTGCCAGCAGAGTAGCGATAATCAGTCCGTCCATGCCGTTTTTTGCAACAATTCCGGCGACGATCGTTGCAAATGCTGCAGTCGGACCTGCGATCTGGACACGGCTTCCACCCAGAAAAGAGATGACAAAGCCTGCTGTGATCGCGGTGTAGATGCCTTTTTCCGGGGTAACTCCGGAGGCAAGGGCGAGGGCGATGGACAACGGAAGAGCGATGATTGCAACGATAATACCGGCAACCACGTCTTTGACAAACTGCTCACGGGTATAGGTTTTCATGACAGAAAACAGCTTCGGTTTTAATTTTTCCATGTGGAAAGTTCCTTCCTTTGAGTAAAATAAGAGACGGTAGACTGTACGATTTTAGATAATATATTC
>OIWN01000747.1_pt1 | contig 28570 bp, 33 predicted proteins | sample 1587591 | NCBI WGS metagenome assembly OIWN01 (sample SAMEA3888901, study PRJEB22519) | human gut metagenome | biome: human gut; feature: human-associated habitat; material: faeces | place: Denmark | collected 2010 | reverse complement strand
TCCACATGGATACGCACGCGATGGTCTGCGCCGTGGTTCACAGCATAGTTGGTCAGCTGCTGGATGGCGTCCAGGGTCTCGCCCCGGCGGCCGATCAGCTGGCCCAGATGCTCGCCCACCAACGTGACTTTATAATGGCCTTCTTCATCCACAGTAATCTCCGGCACCGCATTGCTGTCCAAATGGGCCAGCAGGCCGGTCAGGAAAGCCTGGATCTTTTCCGCCTTTTCATCGTCCGCAGCGGTGGACACGGCGCTTTTCGGGGCGGGCACAGTTTCTTCGGAAGATTCCGCTGCCGCGGCGCAGGGCGCTGCAGCAACTGGTTCGGAGGGCGCCGGCGCGCTTTCTTCCGCTTCCTCCGGCGCCTCATAGCTGACACGCACCCGGGCCGGATTGCCGCCCAGGCCCAAAAAGCCGCTTTTGGCGCGCTCAATCAATTCAACGGACACATCGTCCCGTTCCAGCCCCAGCTGCGCCAGAGCCTTTTCGATGGCCTCTTCCTCCGTCTTGCCCGTCGTTTCAATATACTTTGTCATACGGCAAGCTCCTTACTGATCCGTAGTTTCGTCCGAGGACGGTTCTTCATCCAGCTCATCGTAATGATTGCCGAACGAGCGGCCTCTGGCGTAGGGCCGGTCGCCCACGCGGCCGGCTTCGGTGGTGCTGTTTTTCTTCTTCTTTTGGGGCGCTGCGCCGGACTGATTCTGACGCTTGCGCTTTTCCTTGCTGGTGTTGCGGTCCTGCACCTGGGGACGGTTCTTGGCCGCCTCCATGCGGCGGATACGGTCCTGCCGGGCCGCTTCTTCGCGCGCGGCCTCTTCTTTATCCAGCTTGGCGCCGTAATATTTCTGCAGGATCAGTTCCTGCACAATGGAGAACACGCTCATGGCAATCCAGTAGATACCCAGAGAAGCGGGCAGGATGAAGCCGATGTAAACGCTCATCAGGGGCATCATAACCATCATCATGGTCTGCTGGCTCTTCATGGCCGGGTCAGTATTGATGCTGGTGCGCATGGAAACCACGCTCAGCGCCAGGTTCAGCAAACCGGAAACAATGGGGATCAGGATCAGGGCAAACGTTGCCAGGGATACATTGCCCTGCTGGAGCTGGCCGAAAGCGCTCCAGGGAATGGCCGTCAGGTCGATAAAGCCCAGGAAGTTAAAATCAATGGGGAATACCTGGGGCACAATGGCCTGCATGGCGTCGGGGTGTTCAAAAATGCCTTTGGCGATCTGGATTTCTTCATAAGCCTGCTGGCTTTGAGGAAATTCGTAACCGATGTTGATCAGAGCCTGCTTCAGCGCCTCCACCTTTTCCAGCGCTTCAGGACGCGCCATATTGATCAGCATGAAGTTCAGCACAGGGCGGCGAATGATACCGTACAGTGCGATCAGAATGGGCAGAGGCAGAAAACTCCATAAACATCCGCCCAAAGGATTCACATGTTCGGACTGGTACAGCTTCTGGATTTCCATGGCGTACCGTTCCTGGTCGTTTCCGCAGCGCTTTTTGATCTCCTCCACTGTCTCTCTGGCGAAGCGGAGCCGGTTCTCCAGAGGGCCTCCATACTCATCAGTCCGCTGATTGAACATGGAAATGGCGAATTGATCCATCAGGTATCCCTCGTGAACAGCGTGCATGGTATTGCGCTTGGACTTTGCGCTGGGATAAAGCATGATCAGCTTGATGGCCACCGCAAAGAGCACAATAGACCAGCCGTAAGAACCGGTGATCAGATACATCAGATACAACAGCAGAGAAAACGGCCACATAATGAGTCTCATCAGAATTAACATTGTGTGGTTCCTTTCCGAGTGAAGAAGGGACAGATCCCTTCTTCTGATTTTCCCCTTCAGTCTGCGGACTGCCGCCTGCGGCGGAGCGGGGTCATTTTCCAAGGTACATCCCCTCGAAAGAGGGGGATTGCCTCCGCAGGGCAATTTTGAGGGGCAGGGTTCTCCTCCTCCGTTCCATCAGGGAACGGGATCGTATCCGCCCTTGTGGAGCGGGTTGCACCGCAGGATGCGCCGCAGCGCCAGCCAGCCGCCCTTGAGCGCGCCGTATTTTTCCAGAGCCTGCAGCGCGTACTGCGAGCAGGTGGGAATATAACGGCAGCAGGGACGGTGCATGGGAGAGATCCATTTGCGGTAGAATTTCACAAGGAAAATCAGCACGTGCTTCACGGCTTGTCCTCCTGCACCAGGCCCAGCTGGGCCAGAGCGCGGTCGTAATCCCGCTGCAGCATACTGTGCGGGCAGCGGGCCGTGCGGCCACGGGCCACCAGAAGCACGTCCCATCCCTGAGCCATACGGTTCTGGCTCAGACGGAACAGTTCCCGCAGCCTGCGCCGGGCGCGGTTGCGCACCACGGCATGGCCCAGTTTTGTGCTGACGGTAACGCCCAGACGGTTGTGCGCGCGGCCGTTTTTCCGACAATAGACCACCACGGACGGGAGAACCGCAGATGCGCCCTTGGCATACAGCCGCCGGAACTCATAATTCTCCTTGATGGTGACCGAACGCTTCACAACCTGTCCTCTTCCTTTCCTTCCACTTGCGCACTTCAAGGGACGATTTCTTTTGCTTTGAAAAAACAAATAAAACCGTCCCTGTCAGATCCTATCATTTTGCGGTGCGGCGAGAGCCATGGCGCCTCTTACTTGCTCAGGCTCAGACGGCCCTTTGCACGGCGGCGGGCGAGAACCTTGCGGCCGTTGGCAGTAGACATTCTCTTGCGGAAACCATGGACCTTGGAAGCATGCAGCTTCTTGGGCTGGTAAGTACGCTTCGTCATTTTGAACTACACCTCCTGAAAGATTTTTCCGGCGGAAAAACTGATTTTCCCGCACTTACTCGACGGCGGGCGAGGGCAGCATGCCGCTCACCCCGCAGTTGACTGTTTCAATCGCATAAAAGCGCAGATGATATTATATCGAAAGAATGTCCATCTGTCAATGAAAATATCCGTTTTTGTTCTCTTTTTTTCCGTTTTTGATTACTTTTCTGCAGCAGAACGCCGCGGCCCCATATCTTGCCCGCCCTTTTGAAAAAAACACCAGATATAGACTTCTTTCGCACAAAAAAATCAGTATAATAGATTGAATATGTATAGACAGCTTCCCTCCTTTTTGCTATAATTTTAGATGTATTATTTTGCGCTTTTTTGCGCCTTTCCCCCAAAAAAGCGCTCATTTTGCAGATTCTGTGGCACGCGGACGTGCAACTTTTCCACTGGCGCGCCCTTTCTGTGCAGGGGCCGTCTCCGTCCCTGCGCAGAAAATCTGTAAAGAAAAAAGGAGCGAAACGGATCATATGAATTCCATTGCCGACATCTGGAGCAACATTCTCGAGCGCATGAAGGGCGAGCTGTCGGAGACAACCATTAACACATGGTTCGATGACGTGAGCGCCGTGGGGCTGGAAAAGGATGTATTCATCCTCCACTGCCCGTCGGACTTCAAGCGCAGCAACATTGAGCAGCGCTTTCTCGGAAACATTCAGGCCGCGCTGCGCGATATTTTTTCCGCCGCCTTTGAAGTGCGGCTTCTGGGCGACGAAGACTATAATTCCTACTGCAAGGGCATCGTGGCAAAACCCACATCCCTGATCGAATCGGGCGAATTTACGTTCGAAAATTTCGTGGTGGGCAAATCCAACCAGCTGGCGCATGCTGCGGCCCGGGCTGTGGCCGACGCGCCGGCGGAGTCCTATAACCCCCTGCTGATTTACGGCGACTCAGGCCTGGGCAAAACCCACCTGATCTATGCCATCGCCCATTCCATCCGCCAGCACAATTCCGGGGCCAAAATCGTCTATATCAAAGGCGACGATTTCACCAACGCCCTGATCCAGGCGATTCGCGAAGGTAAACAGCTGGAATTTCACAATAAATACCGTGATGCGGACATCCTGCTGGTGGACGACGTGCAGTTCATCGCCGGCAAAAAAGAGACGCAGGAAGAATTTTTCCACACCTTCAACACCCTCTACGAGGCCCGGCGGCAGATCGTGCTGACTTCCGACCGGCCGCCCAAGGAAATGACGGCGCTGGAGGACCGCCTCAAGACCCGCTTTGAGTGGGGCCTGCTGGCAGATATTCAGCCGCCGGACTATGAAACCCGCATGGCCATCATCAAGAACAAAGCCATGCAGCTGGGTACGCCCCTGCCGGATTCCATCTGCACGTATATTGCGGAAAACGTCACCGCCAACGTGCGGCAGATTGAAGGCACAGTGAAGAAAATCCTCGCTTACCGCGAGTTGCTGGGCAATGACATCGACGAAGAGAGCACCGCCCGCGCCGTGCGCGATATGCTGAAAAAGGACAACGAGTTTGTCCCCTCCGCCTCTCTGGTGATTTCCGAAATCAGCAAGTATTACAATCTGGAGGAGCGGGTGCTGCGGGGGCAGCAGCGCTTCAAAGAAGCCGCCACCGCACGCCAGGTGGCTATGTATCTCATCCGCCGCCTGACCAATCTCTCTTTGAGTGAGATCGGAAAGGAATTCGACGGCCGCGACCACACCACCGTAATGCATTCTATTGAAAAGGTGGAAAAACAAATGAACAAAAGCCCCGCTTTTGCCGAGACCGTGAAGGCTATCACAGCCAATATCAACGCCAAAAACTAATTTCTTTTCTGCATGTCTTTTTTCCACATTTCCCGTGGAAAATTCTGCACCGGCTGGGGAAAACTTTTTTCTTGCAGCGCGCCGTGGAAAACCGGCAAAAATTTTCCACATCCCTGTGGATGCGCTTTCCTTTGCCCTCTCTCGCCATTTCCCACTTTTCCACATTTCCCGGCCCCCTACTGCTGATACTGCATTTTATTCTATTCTTTTTTTCAAAAAAACAGTTTTTTAACAAAGCGAACTTTGGAAGGACGGTACGCCTTATGAAATTTTCCTGCGAAAAAGCGCTGCTGCAAAGCGCAATCAACACAGCCTCCCGGGCCGTGGCTTCAAAAAGCTCCATTCCGGCGCTGGAGGGCCTGCTGCTGGAAGCACGCAACGGATATCTCACAGTCAGCGGCTACAATATGCAGCTTGGCATCCGCTCCCGCTTCCAGGCCAACATTACCGAAGACGGCGAACTGGTGCTAAACGCCCGCCTGTTCGGCGACATTATCCGCAAAATGCCCGACGATATGATCGTTTTCTCCAGCGACGACAAGCTGATGGTTTCCGTGGCCTGCGGCGACGCGGATTTTCATATCCTCGGCCTGAATGCCGCAGACTTTCCGGATCTTCCTGATGTGGAAGACGATTATACCTGCACAGTCCGGCAGGACATTCTCAAAGCCATGATTGGCGGTACATCCTTTGCCGTGTCCACGAACGAAAGCCGCATTGTGCACACCGGTTCTCTTTTTGAAATTGGCGACGGCATGCTGACCATTGTTTCGGTGGACGGCTTCCGGCTGGCTCTGCGCCGGGAAAAATATGAGAAGCTTGAAGGGGGCGCGTTTACTTTTGTAGCGCCCGGCAGTGCCCTCAACGAAGTGGAAAAGATCTGCTCCGACAGCGAGGACGGCGCAATGGTGATCCTTGGCTCCCGCCATGTGCAGTTCGAGGTGGGTGAAACGCAGCTGATCTGCCGCCGGCTGGAGGGCGATTTTCTCGACTATAAAAACGCCATTCCCCGCCAGAATCCCATTGTGCTGACAGCGGACAAACGCGCTCTGATGAGCAGTATCGACCGCGTCAGCGTGGTGATTTCCGATAAAATGAAAAGTCCGATCCGCTGTATTTTTGGCGACGGCAGCGTAAAGCTCTCGGCCCGCACCGGCAACGGCGACGCCAAAGACAGCTGCCCCATTGCCGGCAACGGAAATGATCTGGAAATCGGCTTTAACAACCGCTATCTAATGGATGCGCTGCGCTATGCGTCGGCGGACGAAGTAAAAATTGAACTGAACAGCGGCATCACGCCTGCGATCATCGTACCCACTGAGGGGGAGGAAAACTTTCTCTATATGGTGCTGCCGGTGCGTCTGAAAGCGGAATAACAGAAGAAGAAAGGAACCTGGAATGGAAACCGTAACAATCCATACCGATTTTATTAAACTGCAGGATCTTCTCAAGCTGACGCATCAGGTGTCCTCCGGCGGCGAGGGAAAGATTGTCATTCAGGAGGGGCAAGTCTGCGTCAACGGAGAAACGTGTACCATGCGCGGTAAAAAACTGTATCCCGGCGATGTGGTGTCCTATCAGGGCCACGAGACGGCTGTGGCCCGGCAGGTATGAGGGTCGATACCCTTTCCCTGCAGCAGTTCCGCAACTATCCGGCGCAGGACTTTTCCTTTAACGGACGCTGCAATGTGATCTATGGGGAAAATGCCCAGGGAAAGACCAATCTGCTGGAGGCGATCGCCTGTCTCTCCACCGGCCGCTCGCCCCGGGCGCGCAGCGACCGCGAGATGATCCGTTTTGAGGCGGACAGCGCTTTGCTGCGGGCTTCGGTTTCTGCCCGGGAACGGAACTTTGTGCTGGAAACCCGGCTGCAGCGGGGGCGGCCGAAAAAAATGACGGTCAACGGTATCAGCGTCCGCCGGGGCGCCCAGAGCAGCGGCGTGCTTTTTACCGTCTATTTCTGCCCTGAGGATCTGTTTTTGATTCGCGATGGAGCCGCTGCCCGCCGAAAATTGATGGACACGGCCCTGTGCCAGCTCCGGCCCAAATACGCCCAGGCGCTGATGCGGTACAACAAGGCTTATGAAAGCAAAACCCGCATTTTGCGCGACAGCGAAGAGCGGCCGGATCTGCTGGCGGCTTTGCCGGAATTCAACCATCAGATGGCCTTGGCCGGGGCGACGGTGATTCATTACCGCGCACAATTTGCCGCGCGGCTGGCCGAGTATGCCGAAGCCAGCCACCGGGAATGCAGCGGTGGGCGGGAAACGCTGACGCTGCGCTATGAAACGGTCAAAACAGTGACGGATCCTTTTGCCGACCTGTCTACGCTGTTTATGCAGCTGTCGGAGCATCAGAGGGAGCACGAGTGTGCAGAGCGCGCGGCCCGGCTGTGCCTGTCCGGGCCGCACAAAGACGATCTTGCGGTGCTCATCGGTGGCGTCAGCGCAAAATCCTATTCTTCCCAGGGGCAGACCCGGACGGCTGCGCTGTCCATCAAGCTGGCTGAGCGGGAGATTTACAAAAACACTGTGGGCGAATATCCGGTGCTGCTGCTGGATGATGTGCTCAGCGAGCTGGACGCCCGGCGGCAGGAATTCGTGCTCAACCGCATTCAGGGCGGACAGGTGTTCATCACCTGCTGCGAAGACGACCGGCTGGGAGCGCTGCTCAAAGGAAAGGTGTTTCACATTGCAGACGGCCAGGTTGTGTGACGGGAAAGGAGTGGCAGCGAAGTGTATGTTTCCATTGGGCCGGGCGCGGTGGTGCGCCGCGGTGATCTCGTGGGCGTATTTGATCTGGACAACGCCACCTGGTCCCACCGCACACGCAAAAGCCTGGCTGTATGCGAGCGGGAAGGACGTGTCATCGCCGTGGGCGACGATTTGCCCAGGGCTCTTTTATTGTGCTCCGAGCGGAGCAGATCCGGCCGCCGGAGAAAACGGGAGCACGACTCCCGCGCTGTTGTCTATCTGACGCAGCTTTCTGTGCAGACGCTGGAGAAACGGGTTCAGAGCGAACGAATCTGAGCGTGCTCCGGAGGGCCGGGGCACTGCAGGGGGAGCGGTTCTTCTCCTGCCCTCCCCTATGGGGGAAAAGAAAAAACGGAAGAAGAAAAAAATTCTTTTCCAAAACGTACCGCACGCGGAGTTTGGAAGAGGTTGTCTTTTAGGAGGTTCCAGTATGGACGAAGAAAAGCAGAAGAGGATCGAAGAGCACGAGGTGAAAGAGACGTACGGCGTGGACAAAAGCAACGAATACGATGCCTCCGAGATTCAGGTGCTCGAAGGATTGGAGGCTGTACGTAAGCGTCCGGGTATGTATATCGGCTCCACGTCGAAAAGCGGTTTGCATCATCTGGTCTATGAAATCGTGGACAACGCCATTGACGAAGCCCTGGCGGGCTATTGCACCGATATTACCGTGCAGATCAACGAGGGCGATACCATCACCGTGACAGACAACGGCCGCGGCATTCCCGTGGATATCCAGACCGGTAAGCCCGCGCTGGAGGTGGTATACCCCGTGCTCCATGCCGGCGGCAAGTTCGGCGGCGGCGGCTATAAGGTGTCCGGCGGCCTCCATGGCGTGGGCGCCAGCGTGGTCAACGCCCTGAGCGAATGGCTGACGGTGCAGGTGCACCGCGACGGCAAAATCCACCAGATGAAATTTTCCAGGGGCCACATCGTTGAGGAAATGAAGATCATTGGGAGCACGGATCACACCGGTACCACTGTGACTTTCAAGCCCGACCCGGAGATGTTTGAGGAAACGGTATACGACTATGACGTGCTCCACACCCGTATGCGGGAGCAGGCGTTTCTGAATGCCGGACTGCGCATTCGCACCATCGACCTGCGCGCAGGCAGGGAACAGAGCGACGAGATGTGCTTTGAAGGCGGTATCCGGGAGTTTGTTACCTATCTCAACACCAATAAGGATGTGCTGCACGATCAGGTGATCTACATGGCCGGCACCCGGGACGGTTCCATGGCCGAGGTGGCTCTGCAGTACAACGACGGCTACAATGAGAACATCCTCTCTTTCGCCAATAACATCCATACGCCCGAAGGCGGCATGCACGAGGAGGGCTTCAAGCGCGCCCTGACCAATGTGCTCAATGCGTACGGCCACAAAATGAAAATTCTCAAGGATGAGGAAAAAATCTCCGGCGAAGACTGCCGTGAGGGGCTGACCTGCATTATTTCCGTGAAGCTGACCGACGCCCAGTTCGAAGGCCAGACCAAGGCAAAGCTGGGCAACAGCGAAATCCGCACGCTGGTGAACAGTATCGTGTCGGAAAAACTGGAAATTTTCCTGGAGGAAAACCCGTCCGTAGGACGTCAGGTGCTGGACAAGGCTCTGATGGCGAACCGCGCCCGGGAGGCAGCAAAAAAAGCGCGCGAATCCGTTCGCCGCAAAACCGGACTGGAGTCCGGCCAGATGCCCGACAAACTGCAGGACTGCAACGAACGCGATCCCGGTCTGTGCGAGATCTACATCGTCGAGGGCGACTCAGCCGCCGGCTCGGCCATTCAGGGGCGGGACTCCCGTTTCCAGGCGATTCTGGCCATGTGGGGTAAGATGCTCAATGTGGAAAAGGCACGGGCTGACAAAATTTACGGCAACGATAAGCTTTATCCCCTGATCGTGGCGCTGGGCGCGGGGATCGGCGGTGAATTCAACATCGACAAACTGCGTTATCATAAAATCATTATCATGGCCGATGCCGATGTGGACGGAGCCCATATCCGCACGCTGCTGCTGACCTTTTTCTTCCGCTATATGCGCCCGCTGATTGAAAATGGATATGTCTATTCTGCTGTGCCGCCGCTGTATAAACTGACCCGCGGCAAAAAGCAGCGCGTAGCGTACTCCGATGAAGAGCGCGACCGTATTTCTGCCGAGATGCGCGGCGATAACCCCAATGTAAAAGTGGATATTTCCCGCTTCAAAGGCCTGGGTGAAATGGATCCCCACGAACTGTGGGAAACCACCATGGATCCTGAGCGCCGCACGCTGCGCCGCATCACGCTGGACGACGCGGTGAAAGCCGACGAGATTTTCACCATTCTGATGGGAGAAAAAGTGGAACCGCGCAAGGAATGGATCGAAAGCAACGCCAAATACGCAGTCAATCTGGATATATAAGGAGACGAGGCCAACATGGGACACAACAGAGATTATAAACCGGAGGATATCGCTTTTCCCAATCAGGCGATTACTGAGTCCGGCCTTGTCGCCGAAATGGAAACAAGCTACCGGGAATACGCCATGAGTGTGATTGTGGGCCGTGCGCTGCCCGATGTGCGCGACGGTCTCAAACCCGTACACCGCCGCATCCTCTACGCCATGTATGAGGATGGGCTGACGGCGGACAAACCTTTCAAAAAGTCGGCCACCTGCGTGGGCGACGTATTGGGCCGCTACCATCCCCACGGTGACAGCAGCGTATACGACGCCCTGGTGCGTCTGGCGCAGGATTTCTCCATGCGCTATATGCTGGTGGACGGCCACGGAAACTTTGGCTCCGTAGACGGCGATCCCCCGGCTGCTTACCGTTATACTGAAGCCCGCATGAGCAAGATTTCCGAGGAAATGCTCCGCGATATCGACAAGGACACCGTCAACTGGGATCCCAACTTTGACGAAACCCGCAAAGAGCCGCGCGTGCTTCCCTCCCGTTTCCCGAATCTGCTGGTGAACGGTTCTTCGGGGATTGCTGTGGGCATGGCCACCAACATCCCGCCCCACAACCTGCGGGAAGTCATCGGCGCGTGCATCTGTGTGCTCAACGATCCGGAGGCTACCCTGGCCGATCTGATGGAGCATGTGAAAGGACCGGATTTTCCCACCAGCGGTATTATTATGGGCCGCAGCGGCATCCGTGCCGCTTATGCCACCGGCCGCGGCCGGGTGGTGATCCGCGCCCGCCACGAATTTGAGGAATTCGGCAAGGACCGTACCCGCATCATCATTACGGAACTGCCCTATCAGGTGAACAAGCGCCAGCTGATCCGCAACATTGCCGAGCAGGTGAAGGAAAAACGCCTGGAAGGCATTTCCGACCTGCGCGATGAGACGGACCGCAACGGCATGCGCGTGGTGATTGAGCTCAAGCGCGATGCAAATCCCCAGGTGGTGCTCAACCACCTGTTTACCCAGACCCAGCTGCAGACCAGTTTTGCCATCAATATGCTGGCTTTGGTGGACAATCAGAAACAGCCGAAAATTTTGTCCCTGCGCCATATCATTGATGAATATCTTACGTTCCAGGAAGAAATCATCGTCCGCCGCACCCGCTACGATCTGAAAAAGGCTCAGGAGCGCGCTCATCTGCTTGAAGGACTGCTGGTGGCCCAGGACAACATCGATGAAGTCATTCAGATCATCCGCACCAGCTATGACGACGCAAAAGAGCGTTTGTGCGAGCGCTTCGGCCTGGACGATATCCAGGCCCAGGCTATCCTTGACATGCGCCTGAAAGCTCTGCAGGGCCTTGACCGGGAGAAGCTGGAGAGCGAATATAAGGAACTGGAGGAGAAAATTACCTGGTTCCAGAAGATTTTGTCCGACGACAGCCTGGTGCGCCAGATCCTGAAGGAAGAACTGACGGCCATTGCCGAAAAATTCGGTGACGAACGCAAGACGGAGATCCAGGACGTCGAGGACGAGATCGACATTGAAGACCTGATCGAAGAAGAGCAGTGCGTCTTTACCCTGACGGCAGCCGGCTATATCAAGCGTACGCCGGTGAGTGAATATGCGGCCCAGAGCAAGGGCGGTATGGGCAAGAAAGGCATTACCACCCGGGAAGAGGACTATGTTACCGACGTCTTCACCGCCTCTACCCACGACCATATTCTCTTCTTTACCGATACCGGCAAAGTATACCGGAAAAAGGGCTATCAGATTCCAGAGAGCGGCAAAACCGCCAAGGGTACCAATATTGTGAACATTCTGCAGGTGGAACAGGGCGAGCGCATCCAGACCATGATCCATACCCGGGACATTGAACACGGCGAAAACCGGTTCCTGTTTATGGTCACCCGCGCCGGCACCGTAAAACGCCTGCCGGTGATCACGCTGAAAAATCTGCGCAGCAACGGGATCCGCGCCCTGCGCATGGAAGAGGGCGATGCTCTGATCGCCGTCCATGAGACGGACGGAACGGAAAACATCGTTATTGCCACCCATGACGGACAGGCTGTGTGTTTTCGGGAAACGGATGTGCGCGCCATGGGCCGTGATGCCATGGGCGTGCGGGGCATCCGCCTGCGCGAAGGCGATTTCGTGGTGGGCGCCGGCGTGGCCGCGGAAGGAAAAGAAATTCTCTCCATTACGGAAAAGGGATATGGCAAGCGGACGGCGGTGGAGGAATACCGCCTTACCAACCGGGGCGGTTTGGGCATTCGGAACTATGCCGTCACGGACAAGACCGGCCCTGTGGTGGGCATCAAGATTGTGGACGGCAGCGAAGATTTGCTGTTGGTGACCCAGAGCGGTATCCTGATCCGTACTGCGGTGGAAAACATCCGCGCCGCCGGCCGTGCAACCCAGGGCGTCATCGTTATGCGCTTCAAGGAAGAGGGCGATCAAGTTATTGCCCTGGCCCTGGCCGAACGGGAAGAGGAAAAAGAGGGCGCAGAGGAAAGCGCACAGGAGATGCAGTCCCCCGCCGCCGAAGAGAGCGGGCAGGAGGATAAGCAGGAATGAGCGGAGCACGAGATTGGCTGAAAAAACACCAGACGGCTACCGTCCAGGACCTGAGCAATGATATGTGGGTGCGCATTGAGCGCACAAACCGCATGCTGGAGCAGTACGGCCGCGGGGACTTTGTGGAAAATATGCCGGTGCTGTTTGCGCTGTATTACTGCACCGCCATTACAGTGATGCAGATCCCCGAAGAACCCACGGGCATGGAGCTGCAGAAACTTTATCTGGAAAACGTCCGCAATTTGGAAAATGAGTGCCTGATCGACGAAAAGGAGTCCGCCCATATGGTGGATGCATTTCATGAAGCCTGCCGCAGCATTGCGCAGGAGCGCGTGGGAATGGCGGAGCAGTCGGAGGAAAAACCCAATCCGTTCACACCCATCATCCGGGCAGGCGCCCGGTGTTTGGGCCTCCCATACCGGGATATACACTTGGAGCTGATTCAATTCCTGACTGATTTTGCAATATCTTACCGCATCCAGGGGACGGGCGCCACCCCTCCGTTCCGGAGCTGAACAAACTGCGGAAAAACCGCCAAAGGGGTAGCAGCATTGCGTCCCTTTGGCGGTTTTTGTTTTGCAGGCAGAGAAAGAAAACGTCCGGCGGTGTTCGGGTATTCTCCCTTCATAGAACAGGGAGAATACCAAAAAATTGGAAAAAATGTGAAAAATCGATTGCAAAATGAAACTATAAGTGATATGATAGCGAAATCTGCCAGAAAGAAAGGAGATGATACGGGATGGATCGCTGTGATGAAGTGTTTCAGCGGGTCTACGAAACCATGTTTGAACAAACGGATGATCCGCTCCCGGATGTGGTGCCTGTGACGCGGGAACTGCGTTGTCAGATGCTGCAGCAGCATCTCCGGCACAGCAGTCAGCGGCTGATGCAGCGCTGCGGCGTCGATCGAAGCGACGCCGATCTGCAGCGTATCGGCTCGTGTTTCCAGCAGCTGCGGCGCATGGAATGCGCAATTCTGTTCCGCTGTGCCTGGCAGATTCGGCGCAAGGCGCCGGAGGCGCTGGCCACTATGGCCGCGGAAGACGAAAGATGCGGTAATGCAGCCAATTATGCCTATGACACGATGATCGGGTTGTTTTCCACCTGCGTGTTTCGTCCCCCCTTTCTGGATTCCCACGAGGAATGCGAGGTGCTGTATAATGAAATTTACAGCGCCCGGGGATCTTTTACCCGCCGGATGCGTCTGCCGGACGGCGACCGGGGACTGACAGAGCTGCTGGATCTGGGCTATGATCTGCTGCGCCTGTATGCAAAAAAAGCCTTTGACTATGGAGCACGGCTCGCCTGAAATGGCGGGCCGTTTTCTTGTTTTATGGCATGCTCCGCAAAAATATGGCGTATGCGGCGAAAGAGCGCGCAAAGAATAGCAGAGCGGCTGTTTGGTTTTGGATAGAAAAACCGTCGGCACGACCGGCGGTTAAGATAACCCGGAGTTTTTTTGCCTTTATAAAAAGAAAAAAGAACACCCATTGGGTGTTCTTTTCAAAAGCGGTTGGATCAGCCGATCTGATTGAGCTTCAGCGTCAGCGCGCTCTTCTTGTGCGCTGCGTTGTTCTTGTGGATCAGACCCTTGCTGGCGGCCATATCGACCTTCTTGACGGCGACCTTGTATGCGCCTTCCGCCTCGGTGCGATTGCCTTCTGCGGCAGCAGCCTCGAACTTCTTAATGGCGGTCTTCATAGCGGACTTCTGAACCCGGTTCTGAGCATTGCGAGCCTCAGCGAGCAGAACACGCTTCTTAGCAGACTTAATATTCGGCAAACCAAACACCTCCTCCGGCAGGAAATTTGCATGGAGCACATCTCCATACTCCGTGCAGGATGATATTTTATCACGCCGAACACAAAAAAGCAAGGAGTTTTTCAAAATTTTTAAATCTTTTTTTGTATAAGAAGCGCCTTTTTTCAAAAACTAAGGGAAAACTACCACATTTAGTGGGATACGAAAAAAGGGGACACAAAACATGCTGACCAAACGTACCGATCTGGCGCTGGAGGCCAGAGAGCTTTTTGAAGAAAGTGTGGGAGAAACCACTGCGCTGCAGGGAGTGCAGGCACAGGAATACGGCCGGCGGGGCTGCGCGGTTACTGCTGTGGATATTCTGAACGGCCAGGGCAGCCATGCCCTGGGCAAACCTGTGGGGCGCTATCTCACCGTAACGCTGGAACAGGAAAATCTGTCCGGCAAAGGCTTTGAGGACGCTGCGCGCTGCATTGCTGAAGAGCTGCGCCGGCTCCTGCCGCCTCTGGACGGAGAAAAGCCGGTTTTGGTGGCGGGACTGGGCAATCGGGATGTGACGCCCGACGCGCTCGGCCCGCTGGCAGTGGACGCCCTGCTGATCACGCGGCATCTGAAAGAATCTCTGCCCGGAGAGTTTGCCGCTTTTTCCCCGGTGTGCGCCATGGCGCCCGGCGTGCTGGGACAGACAGGTGTGGAAAGCGCCGAGGTGATCCGGGGTGTGGCCGAGCGCGTAAAGCCCTGTTGTGTGATTGTGATTGACGCCCTCATGTCCCGCCGTCTTTCCAGGCTGTGTGCCACTGTGCAGCTGTCCGATACCGGGCTGATCCCCGGCTCCGGGGTGGGAAACCACCGCTGCGCCCTCAATGAAGACACGCTTCATGTGCCGGTATTATCCATCGGTATTCCCACCGTGATCGACGGGGCGACCCTGGCCGCCGACCTGCTGGAAGAAGCCGGCGCGGAAGAAACCGCTGCATCGCTGCGGGGAGGGATCATCGTTACCGAGCGCGGCATTGACGAACACATCCGCCGGTTGGCCAAGCTGACGGCACTGGGCGTCAATCTGGCGCTGCAAAGTGCTCTGGACGTGGAGGACGTAGCCGCGTTTTTCACTTGAGTCTCCTGCCTGCTCCAGTGTAAAAATGCACAATCGCGGAAGGAGAAACGCAGGTTTTTTCACAAATTGTCCTCTTCCCTCTTTACAAACGAAAAAAAAGGGCTATAATGAACCTCACAAATGAATCAGGCATTCTTCAGGGCAGGGTGCAATTCCCTACCGGCGGTAAAGCCCGCGAGCCGAAAGGCTGATCCGGTGAGATTCCGGGGCCGACAGTATAGTCTGGATGAAAGAAGAAGCGAGTCGGCGCAGCTGCGCGGTTTTTGACGTTTGCTCTGAAATGAATTTCATTTCAGAGCTTTTTTGTTGGAAAAACACGGCTGCGGCTGTGCCGTCCGGGATGGCGGTTGCAATCTAGTGCGGGCCCTGAGCATACATGCTCAGGACTTTTTTATTTTATTGGCGAGGAGGAGATGCATGGTGGAAGAGCAGAATTATATGCGCCGGGCCATCCGTCTGGCAAAGCAAGGCATACCCTGGGCCAGTCCCAATCCTCTGGTGGGAGCGGTGATTGTGAAAAAAGGCCGTGTCATCGGAGAAGGCTGCCATGCCCGCTGCGGCGGGATGCACGCCGAGCGCGCCGCCCTGGAAGCCTGTACAGAAGACCCTGCCGGGGCTACCGTTTATGTTACGCTGGAGCCATGCTGCCACCAGGGCCGACAGCCTCCCTGCACGCAGGCGCTGATCGAAAGCGGCGTTGCCCGGGTGGTGGTTGGTTCCCGGGACCCCAACCCAAAGGTGGCGGGCAGGGGTATCGCGCAGCTGCGCGCTGCCGGCGTGGCAGTGGAAAAAGATTTTTTGCGCCGGGAATGCGATGCCCTGAACCCCGTCTTTTTCCACTATATCACCGCCAGGACCCCCTATGTCGCTTTGAAATACGCTATGACGGCGGATGGCAAGCTCGCCGCCCGCACAGGCCGTTCTCAGTGGATCACCGGCGAGACAGCCCGCGCCCATGTCCACAGCCTGCGCAGCCGGTATCGGGCCATTTTGGTGGGCGTCGGCACCATATTGGCGGATGACCCTCTGCTCAACTGCCGCATGGAAGGCGGGCGCGACCCGCTGCGCGTGGTGCTGGACAGCCGTTTGCGCACGCCTTTGTCCGCCCGGGTATGCCGGACAGCCCAGACGCAGAAAACCATTTTTGTATGCGCTGTGGAAAACGCGCAAAAGCGCGCGCAGCTTCAGGCACTGGGCGCGGAGGTACTGTGTCTGGGTGGTGCGGACGGCCGGGTGGACTGGGTCGCCCTGATGAGGGAATTGGGCGCGCGGGAGATCGACAGCGTGCTGATCGAGGGCGGTGCGGAGATTCAGTACAGCGCGCTGTGCGCCGGTGTGGTGCAGCGGCTGTACGTCTATGTGGGAGCCATGCTCCTGGGCGGCGCCGGGGCAAAATCCCCCGTGGGGGGATTGGGCGCGCCCGACCCGGCGGAGGCATTTGCGCTGAGTGCGCCGGAGATCGAACTTTTTGGCCGCGATGTGCTGCTGTCCTATGATGTGCTGGCACGGGAAAAGGAGGCGTTTTAACGGTGTTCACCGGAATTGTGGAAGAAATCGGCGCGGTGCGTACGGTGGTGTCGGGCAGCGAATGGGGCAGCCTTTCCATCGGCGCCCGGCAGGTGCTGGAAGATACCCGCCGGGGCGACAGCATTGCCGTCAACGGCGTGTGTCTGACAGTGACGGCCCTCAGCCGCGACGGCTTTACTGCCGATGTCATGGCTGAAACCCTGCGCCGCAGTAATCTGGGTGCGCTGAAAGTGGGAGAAGCGGTGAACCTGGAGCGGGCTCTGGCCGCAAATGGCCGCTTCGGCGGCCATATTGTCAGCGGGCATGTGGATAACCTTGGGGAAATTGTGAACACCAAACAGGAAGGCAGCGCCCTTTGGCTCACCCTCTCTGCCCCGCCGGATGTGCTGGAGCTGGTGGTGAAAAAAGGCTCCGTCACTCTGGATGGAGTCAGCCTGACCGTGGCGGAGCGCACGGAGCGCACCTTTTCTGTGTCCCTGATTCCCACCACTCAGACGGATACCACATTGCTGCGCAAACGGCCCGGCGACAAAATCAACCTGGAAACCGACATCATTGGAAAATATGTGCGCGCGCTGCTGCACAAAAGCGCACCGGCGGCTTTGCCGGAGGGGCAGTCCCAGGAGAGCCGCCTGACAGAGGATTTCCTGCGCCGCAATGGGTTTTGAGCGCTTTCACGGAACAGGCAGCAAAGAAAACCAACTGGAGGGTTCGGCGCCTTCCGGACAGAGAAACCATAAACTGCGAACCGCAAAGGAGGAACGAAACATGGAACAAAACACTGTGGAAGAAGTGATCGAAGATCTGCGCGCCGGAAAACTGATTGTATGTATTGACGATCCCGACCGGGAAAACGAGGGCGATCTGATCTGCGCTGCTCAGTTTGCCACTACGGAAAACGTCAACTTCATGGCAAAATACGCCAGGGGACTGATCTGCACCCCCATGAGCGAGGCGGTTGCCGCCCGCCTGGGGCTGGAGCAGATGGTGAAGGTGAACACCGACAACCACGGCACCGCCTTCACCGTGTCCATTGACCACGTCAGCACCACCACCGGCATCAGCGCCGAAGAACGGGGCCTTACCTGCCGCAGGTGCGCCGACCCCTCCGCCCGGCCGGAGGACTTCCGCCGCCCGGGGCATGTGTTTCCCCTGGTGGCCCGGCGGGGCGGCGTGCTGGCGCGCAGCGGCCACACAGAGGCCACGGTGGATCTGTGCCGGCTGGCGGGCCTCACTGAGTGCGGGCTGTGCTGCGAGATCATGCGCGAGGACGGCACCATGATGCGCACGGCAGAGCTGCTGGAGCACGCCGGGCGCTGGGGCGTCAAGGTCGTTACCATCAAGGCCCTGCAGGATTACTGCCGCCTGCACGACAAACATGTGATCCGCGAGGCAGAGGCCAAACTCCCAACAGCCTACGGCGATTTTCGTATCTTCGGTTATACCGACGACCTGACCGGTGAAAGCCATGTGGCGCTGGTCAAGGGAGAGATTGGCGACGGGAAAGACGTTTTGTGCCGGGTTCATTCCGAGTGCCTCACCGGGGATGTGTTCGCTTCGGCGCGCTGCGACTGCGGCGACCAGCTCCATGCCGCCATGAAACGGATCGAACAGGAAGGCCGGGGCGTGCTGCTGTATATGCGTCAGGAGGGCCGGGGCATCGGACTGATGAACAAGCTGAAAACCTATGTGCTTCAGGAGCAGGGTTACGACACTGTGGAAGCCAACCTCAAGCTGGGCTTTGCCGCTGATCTGCGGGAATACTGGGTTGGCGCCCAGATCCTGCGAGATTTGGGCGTGAAGGAACTGCGCCTTTTAACCAACAACCCCAGTAAAATTTACGGGCTCAGCGGTTTCGGCCTTCAAATCACCCGGCGGGAGCCGATCGAGATCCGGCCGCAAAAGTATGACCGGTTCTATTTGAAAACCAAGCAGGAAAAAATGGGGCACCTGTTTGAACGGGTGGAATTGTAAGAAACAAAAACACAAATGTAATACAAGACGGTTTCAGGAGGGAACGACAGTGAATTTGATACAGGGCAATGTGATCGGGACCGGTATGAAGGTGGCCATTGTGGCTTCGCGGTTCAATGAGTTCATCGTAAACAAGCTGCTGGCCGGAGCCGAGGACGGCCTGGTGCGTCACGGCGTGGCCGGGGAAGACATCGACGCTTACTGGGTGCCCGGCGCCTTTGAGCTGCCGCTGCTGGGACAGAAGCTGGCTCAAAGCGGAAGATACGACGCGGTGATCTGCGTGGGCGCGGTGATCCGTGGGGCTACCAGCCATTACGATCTGGTGTGCAGCGAAACGGCCAAGGGCATCGCTCAGGCAGCCATGCATACGGGGGTGCCGGTGCTCTTCGGCGTGATCACCACGGAAAACATCGAGCAGGCCATCGAACGCGCCGGTTCCAAGGCCGGCAACAAAGGCTACGACTGCGCCCTCAGCGCCATCGAAATGGTGGATCTGCTGCGCAGGGTATAAGGCGCCGCAGCACACAAAAAAACGCCGGGAGAAGCGGAAAAGGCTTCTTCCGGCGTTGTTTTTGTCAAGGGTTCAGCGGTAAAATGCAAGTTCATTTTTGCGCGAAAGCAGAAAGCGCTTGTGGTATTTGATGCGGGCATAGGTCTGGATGCGGTGGAGATAGATCACGTCGTAAGCCCCGCCCACCGCGCCGGCCAGAGGGATGCCCTGCAGAAATTTCATATACAGCAGTTCGCCGGAGAGCGAACGGGCCGTCGCATCGATCTGGCGGCGCAGTATGGTGGCGTCGTCCCAGCGGCCCAAACCGATGTAGCGGTCCAGCGCCCGGTTCTGGGCAGCCAATGCCTCCCCGTGGGACAGGGCGGTGCGGATCAGCTGCAGCAGAAACCGCCGCTCCTCCTGGGTGCGGTGAGAATAGCCGTACCCCGCGGCGATTTCATAAAGACTTTTGAGAATCATGGCGGTGAACAGGGGAATGTCGGGCAGCCCGATGCCCAGCAGACCCAATCCAATGCCTTCCACGCCCGAAAGAGCCAGATTTCTCCCGGCGGCCAGGCCGGTCTGCTTTCGGGGCGCCTGCAGGGTGCGCCGGTCCCCCTGCTTCCGCACTGCGGCGCAGTGGGTCTGAAACAGGGCGGCCTTGCGTTTTTTGTTGTAAGTCTGCTCGATCACGCCGGTTCCTTTTTCAAAGATCAGCGCGAAAGCCTTGGAAAAGGCGTCGTCCAGCGTGTCCTGCAGGGTGTCCGGGATGCGCTCTTCCAGCGTTCGGTTGAGGGCAGAATCCTTTTTGTGCAGGTTTTTTTGCAGATATGCTTTCTCCTGACGCAGCGTATCAGCCCATTCCTGTTCCCAGCTGTGCTGTTTGACAAACTTCATGGCCCCTCCCCTTCCGGCGCTCCGCCGCCTGCGCCGTTTCCGGACAGGGCGGCGAATATCATTTCAGCTTCTGCCACTCGGCTACGGCCATGGCGTCACAGCGGTTATTGTATGCATTGTCCGCATGGCCCTTGCGCCCAGTTTGCCATGGGCAAACCGGGGACCCTGGGATAATAAATGCTCGGGCAAATGAATTGCCCTGCGCCCAAGGTTTTGCTGCGCAAAACGCTTGACGCGCCCAAAGGCGCGGGGGGTCAAGGGCCGTTTTACTTCAGCTTCTGCCACTCGGCCACGGCCATGGCGTCGCAGCGGTTGTTGTACACATTATCCGCATGGCCCTTGACCCAGTGGTAATGCACTTCGTGGGTCTGAACCAGTGCCAGCAGAACGTCCCACAAATCAGGATTCAGGGCGGGTTTTTTGTCGCTTTTCACCCAGCCTTTTTTCTTCCAGCCCCAGGCCCAGCCTTTGGACAGGGCGTCGATGACGTATTTACTGTCGGAATACAATTCCACGATGCACGGCTCTTTCAGCTTTTTCAGCCCTTCGATCACGGCGGTCAGCTCCATGCGGTTGTTGGTGGTGTGCGCTTCGCCGCCGGAGAGGGACAGCTCGTGCTCCCCATAGCAGAGAATGGCGCCCCAGCCGCCGGGGCCGGGGTTGCCGCTGCACGCACCGTCGGTATACAGGGTAACAGTTTTCATAAAGGCTCCTTATTTTATACTTTTGCCACGTCGGTGCCCGCGTCCTGGAGCAGCTCCACCTCGTCGAGCCAAAGTTTGGCCACAGCGTCGCTGGGCATGCGCCAGTCGCCCCGGGGCGAGAAAGATACCGAACCGACCTTTGGCCCGTCGGGCATGCAGTTGCGCTTGAACTGCTGGGCAAAAAAGCGGCGGTAGAACGTCTTCAGCCACTTCAGAATCACCGCGTCGCTGTAGCGCCCGGCGAAAGCGCAGCGCGCCAGCCGGTAAACCTTGCGGGGCGGGAACGCCCAGCGGACAATAGAATAGAGGAAAAAGTCGTGCAGCTCATAAGGGCCCACCAGATCCTCCGTTTTCTGGGAAATGGCGCCGTTCACTGCCGGCAGCAGTTCCGGGGAAACCGGCGTGTCAAGAATATCCTCCAGCACGTTGGTCAGTTCCTCATCCTTTTCCAGATTGTCTTTGGCCACATACTCTACCAGATGGCGCACCAGCGTCTTGGGGATGGAGGCGTTGACGGCGTACATGCTCATATGATCGCCGTTGTAGGTGGCCCAGCCCAAAGCCAGTTCGCTCAAATCGCCGGTGCCGATGACGATGCCGCCGGTCTTGTTGGCGATGTCCATCAGCACCTGAGTGCGCTCCCGGGCCTGGGCGTTTTCAAAGGTCACGTCGTGTTCGCTCATGCTCTGGCCAATGTCCCGGAAGTGGACGCGCACAGCCTCGGAAATATCCACGGTGCGCAGCGTTGCGCCCATGCGCCCGGCCAGCTCCACGGCGTTGTTTTTCGTGCGGTCCGTGGTGCCGAAACACGGCATGGTCACGGCGATCACATCGGAGGGGCTGCGGCCCAGCATCTGCATGGCGATCATGGTGATCAGCAGCGCCAGCGTGGAGTCCAGCCCGCCGGACAGACCCACCACGGCAGTCTTGGCCCCGGTGTGTTCCAGCCGCTTTTTCAAGCCCAGAGAAGCGATGAGCAGAATTTCCTCGCACCGGGCGGCCCGGTCGTCCTTGTCCGCGGGCACAAAGGGCAGCGGCGCAATCGGGCGGGTCAGTCTGGTGTCGGTCACCGTCAGGGAAAAGGCGAGCGTGGTGATTTCGGCTGCCGTGCCCATGCTCTGAGTACGGCGGCGCTCGTATACCAGCCTGCTCACGTCCACCTCCGTGCGCAGCAGGCCGTTTTCAAAGCGCTTTTCCGCCAGCAGCGTTCCATTTTCGGCGATGATCTGATGCGCGCCGAACACCAGATCGGCGGTGGACTCCCCTTCCCCGGCGCTGGCATACAGATAGCCGCACTGCAGCCGGGCGCTCTGGACGGAAACCATGCGGCGGCGGTACACTCCCTTGCCGACCACATCGTTGCTGGCCGACAGATTGCCGATGAGCGTAGCGCCGGCGCGGGCCAGCTCCACCGAGGGCGGCGTGCTGGCCCAGAGATCTTCGCAGATCTCAAAACCCACCGTCAGCGCGGGGATTTCATTGCACTGGAACAACTGCCGCGCACCGAACAGTACCGTCTGGCCGCAGAAATGATCCACATAGAAAGGGTCGCCCTCCGGGGCGGGGGAAAACTGGCGCTTTTCGTAAAATTCCCCATAATTGGGCAGGAACGTCTTGGGCACCACGCCGAGGATCTCGCCCTTCTGGATGACCACGGCGCAGTTGTACAGCTTCTGCTCCACCTGCACAGGCATGCCCACCGCGGTGAGCACTTCCAGATTCCGGGTGGCGTCCAACACCGTCTGCAGCGCCGCGCAGGCGCCGTCGAGCAGGGTATCCTGATAAAACAGGTCGCCGCAGGTATAGCCCGTCAGACACAGCTCCGGCAGCACCAGCACCTTCACGCCCTCGCGCTCAGCCGCGCGCATCATGGTGAAAATCTGCTCGGCATTGTAATGGCAGTTGGCCACCCGGATTTTCGGGCTGCCCACGGCCACGGGGATAAAACCGTCTTTCATACAAATAACCCTCTTTTCTTTGGTGGGAAAACCGTTTGGTTTGTTGTTTTTCCCTATTATTATAACGCGGGAGGGGCGGTTTTTCAATCGGTTTTGGGCAGGGGCGGGGGGTTCCCCCCTGGAAGAGGGGGGCGTTTTTTTTCTCCTCTTGGAAGAGGAGGGGAACGGTTGCGCCCCACATTTCTTTTTCTCTCGCGAGAGAAAAAGAAACGTGCCGATCTCCGCGCCAAGTGCCTCGCTTCGCTCGGTTGCGCTCCGAAACGCGCCTACGGGCGCAGGCCCGGCACAAAGAAAAAGAGCGCTGGGAGCGGCTTTCGTGACGAAAGCTGCTCCTTTTTCGTTTGTGCTCTATGTCCTGAAAACGGGTTCCCTGGTGCTATGCGGACTGGTTTCACCTTTTGCGCCGCTGCCGCTGACGGGGTGGGAGAATTGCTTTTTTACGTTGAAAAAGCGGCTTTCATTCCGAAAGCCGCTTGATGTATTTATTCAATTTCTGTTGCTGCAGAGCGCTTGTTCTTTTCTGCCTCTGCTTTGATTTGTTCCAGCAGTTCTCTATTGATACGCATTGTGAAACGCGTTTGATCCTCTCTGGTAAATGGGTCGTTCTTTTTCATTGGACAGCCCCCTTTTTTATGCCCAATTCGACTTCGCGTTTCTGGTTAGATGCAATGAATCATTCTACATGGCTGCTGGAAAAGGTGAGCGCATGGAGTGTGAGCAGACTATAATTCGCCTGTCCGCCGGACTGAAAGAGCAGATCCAGCGGGAAGCGGACAGGTGGGAAATAAGCTTTAATGCATTGATGGTTATTCTTTCCCAGAACTCTCCGGAGGTTGAATAGGCCCATGCTGATTTTCATAGTCGGCAATGTATTTGGATAGAGCATGCTCTATCTGCATATTCACTGACCGACGCTCAACGAACGCCAAATACCGGATCTTTTCATAAATATCTTCTGGTAAACGCAACATTGTGGGACGCTTTTCAGTCGCCATAATAAAATTCCTCCTGATTTCAGAGTGATTTCATTATGCGTTGATTGAAAAGGAAAATCAAGATTTCATATTGACATCACTGAAATCATATGATATCATCGGAATGGTTTCAGTGATATCACTTTGGGGGGACATGGAACATATTATGACGGGCGGAACGCCTGCGGACTTGCATAATATACTTTCCGTGCAGGCAAAAAACGCTTTGATTTTTCACATTTTTTGGGACTGGACAGAGCGACAGAATCGGGAAATGGATGAGAATGATCCTGAAACCGACTTTATACACAGGGAACACAAAAGCAAATTAGGAGTTTATCATTATTTTGAAGAAGAAAAGTAAAGACACCATATTAACGCCAAATGAAATAAGTCGCACAATATCTTAAAGGTGGTGTCAAAAAGGGGAGTTATTTATGAAAAAGCCATCCAAAAAAGTGGTATCGGTATTGTTGCCTATCGAGTTGTATGAAGAGATTGAGAAACTGGCCGAGTATACGCAGCGAAGTAAATCCGCCTATATCCGCCAAGTCCTCCGCATATACCTGCGGTATTACGCCGAGCATGCGGAGGAGGCGGAAAGCGATCCTTTGATCGTCAAATGAGCAGTGAAAAGGTGATGCCGGATGGCTACAAGCAAGCGGGTGTTCACATTGCGTCTATCGGAGGACGTGCTGGATAAAATCGGAAAACTGGCGACGAAGGAGCACCGGTCTGTTACAAATTATATTGAGTTTGTGCTGCTGCAGTATTTGGAAGCAAATGCATCCCATGCAGAGCAGCACGGGGGAAAACAGGAGGGAAACGATGAATAGTACTTATGGATGGCTTTATCAGAAGTATGCTTATCCGCTGCTGGAAAAGCAGCGGGAGAAAGCGCGGGAGGAAATGAAAGCGTTGTGCCGGGAATGCGGCCTTGACCCGGAGCAGCAGCTGACGTTTACAGATCAGATGGAATACAGCAGTTTCCGCGCCGGAGCGGCAGCGTTTTCCATCGGGATCTATTTTGGCATACAGTTTGTATCCAATCCATTCTTTTCGAAACTGAAAGAAACCATGGAACGCTATCAAATCGACCTATAACCCATCAGCGCACCGGCACCCCTCAGCGTCAGCGGCGCAAGCGGAAAAACCAATCCGCATAGCACCAGGGAACCCACCATCAGGACATAGACACAAAGGAAAAAGAAGCGGCTTTCGCACCGAAAGCCATTGGTTCCAGCGCGTAAGCTTGCCTGCCCGCACCCGTCAGCGGCAGCGGCGCAAAAGGTGAAACCAGTCCGCATAGCACCAAGGTACTGCCATCAGGATATAGACACATACGAAAAAGGAGCAACTTTCGTCACGAAAGCCGCTCCCAGCGCTCTTTTTCTTTGTACCGGGCGCGGCACGTTTCTTTTTCTCTCGCAAGAGAAAAAGAAATGTGGGGCGCAAACGTTCTCCCCCTCTTCCAAGAGGAGCAAAACCCCTCCCCGCTGCGGGGGACGCAACCATCCCCCCTTCTTGGAAAGAAGGGCAAAAACCACCCGCCTGCTACCGGCAGAGAAAGCTCCCAAAGCCCCTTTGCCCCCGCCGGGGAAAAGCAACCTGAGGGCGCAGCCCTTTTTCAAAAAAATTGAATCACAGGAGGGACATTATGAATACGACATATGGCTGGCTGTACCAGCATTACGCACATCCGCTGCTGGAAGAACAGCGGGAGAAAGCGCGGGCAGACATTGAAGCATTGTGTCAAGAGTATGGCCTTAATTCAGATCAGCAGATCAGTTTGACTGACCAGATGGAAGGCAGCTGTTCCCTGTCCGGCGCCGCAGCGTTTTCCATCGGCGTTTATTTTGGGATGCAGTTCGCTTCAAACCCCCTGTTTTCCGAGCTGAACAAAATGATGGAGCCTTATCAGATCGAGTGAACCACAGTTCCGCACGTCCCCGGCTCAGTCCCGCAGCATCCGCGTAGCGTTGAGCACTGCCAGCACCATCACGCCCACGTCGGCGAACACGGCCCACCACATGGTGGCAATGCCCACGGTGGTCAGCGCCAGCACAGCGGCCTTGACCGCCAGGGAAAAGACGATGTTTTGACGCACGATGCGCACCGTCTTTTTCGCCAGGCGGATGGCTTCGGGCAGTTTTGAGGGTGCGTCGTCCATCAGCACCACGTCGGCGGCTTCGATGGCCGCGTCGGAGCCGAGGGCGCCCATGGCCACGCCCACATCAGAGCGGGAGAGCACCGGCGCATCGTTGACGCCGTCACCCACAAAAAGGAGTTTTTCCTTGCCCTGCTTGTGTCTCAGCAGTTCTTCCACCTGGGCTACTTTGTCTTCGGGCAGCAGTTCGGTGTGCACTTCGTCCAGGCCCAAGGTCTGCGCCACCCTCTCCCCCACGGCCCGGCGGTCGCCGGTGAGCATCACCGTTTTGCGCACGCCCATCGCATGCAGTCCGGCAATCGCCCGGGCCGCGTCGGGTTTTACTTCATCGGAGATAACCACATGGCCGGCGTACACGCCGTCTGCCGCCACATGGATCACGGTGCCGACACAATCACACGGCGGACAGGCCACGCCGTGTTTTGCCAGCAGCTTTTCATTGCCTGCCAGCACAGTTTTGCCATCCACCACGGCCTGCACGCCATGGCCCGGTACTTCCTCCACCGGCCCCAGACGGCTCAGATCAATCTCCCGGCCGTAGGCCGCTTTCAGGGAGCGGGAAATGGGGTGGTCGGAATAGCCCTCTGCCAGGGCAGCCAGTTCCAGCAGTTCTTCCCGGCTCAACTGTTCCGGGAATACCTGGCTCACCACAAAGTTGCCCTTTGTCAGCGTGCCGGTTTTGTCGAACACCACGATGCCGGCGTCCGCCATGGCTTCGAGATAGTTGCCGCCCTTAACGAGAATACCTTTTTTCGAGGCTCCGCCGATGCCGCCGAAGAAGGTCAGCGGCACGGAGATCACCAGCGCGCAGGGGCAGGACACCACCAGGAACGTCAGCGCCCGCTGCACCCATACGCCCCACTGCCCTGTGATGAGGGAAGGAACGACCGCCAGCGCCAGGGCGGCAAATACAACGGCAGGGGTATAGTAACGGGCAAAGCGGGTGATAAAGTGTTCCGCTTTCGCCTTTTTGCTGCTGGAGTTTTCCACCAGATCCAGAATCTTCGCCACAGTGGAATCACCGAATTCCTTCTGCACCTGCACATGCAGCAGTCCGTTCAGGTTCACGCAGCCGCTGATGACTTCGCTGCCCGGGCCAACGTCCCGGGGCAGGGATTCGCCGGTGAGCGCCGCCGTATCCACGGAACTGCTGCCCTCGGTCACTATGCCGTCCAGCGGGATCTTCTCGCCGGCTTTCACCACAATGGTGTCACCGATCTTCACGTCTTCCGGATCCACCTGCACCAGCGCGCCGCCGCGCTCCACATTGGCGTAGTCGGGGCGGATGTCCATCAGCGCGGCGATGGACTGGCGGCTGCGGCCCACAGCCACGCCTTGGAACAGCTCGCCCACCTGATAGAACAGCATCACTGCCACAGCTTCGGGGTACTCGCCCGCGCCGAAGGCGCCCAGCGTGGCCACCCCCATGAGGAAGTTTTCATCAAACACCTGTCCGGCGCGAATATTGCGCAGGGCTTTCCACAGCACATCCCAGCCCACAATAGCATAGGGGACGAGATACAGCGCCGCCCGCAGCCACAGCCCGCCGGGCAGGGCGTCCTCTGCCGGCAGGAAAAACTGCAGTGCATAGAGCACTGCGGCGGCCAAAATGCGCCGCAGTGTTTTACTCTGTCGTCTTGTCATCTTATTTCTCCTCCTCCGTATTCGGATTCTGCGTGCAAAACATGCCCGCAGAAATCCCCCGCGGGCACGTTCTGCATCAAACGCTCAGCGAACAATCTCGCAGTCCGGCTCCACTTTGCGGCACACCTTGACCACTTCGTCCATAATGCTCTCAAAGCGGTCATCGTCGGCCTCTACGGTCATTTTCTGGGCCATGAAGCTGACGGTGGCGTCGGCCACGCCGTCGATTTTCCGGATGTTGTTTTCCATTTTTGCTGCGCAGTTGGCGCAGTCCAGATCGATCAGCTTGAATGTCTTTTTCATAAAACTGTTCTCCTTTTTTCAAAGTATGGAATAAAATCTACACGGGAAAGAAACTCATTCGGAAATATGATCCATGCCCTGGTTGATGATGGAGCGCACATGATCGTCGGCCAGGGAATAGAACACGGTTTTGCCTTCGCGCCGGTACTTCACCAGTTTTCCGCCTTTCAAAATGCGCAGCTGGTGGGACACGGCGCTCTGGGTCAGATCCAGCACCCTGGCAATATCGCACACGCACAGCTCGGATTCAAACAGCGCATAGAGGATTTTCACCCGGGTGGAATCGGCGAACATTTTGAACAGCTCCGCCAGATCGTACAGTACCTCGTCGGCGGGCAGGTCTTCCTTTACTGCCGCCACGCGGTCTTCGTGATACTCCTCCTGCTTGCAGCAAGGGGCGGTTTCCTTTTTCTCTTCCTGCTCCATGGTGTCTCTCCTTTCAATATATGAACATCTGCTCATATGTTATTCCAGTTAATTTCATTTGTCAAGGCCAAAGCAAAAAAATATTTTTTCTTTTTGCAAAACCGGATTCAGGCGCAAAAAGGCGCGCCCCGTCGCTGGACGGGGCGCGCTTTTCTTTTTCTATTTCGTTGGGACGGCGCTCTTATGCCATGCCTGCGGTGATGATCGCCATCTTGAAAACTTCGTCGGCGTTGCAGCCGCGGGAGAGGTCGTTGATGGGGGCGTTCAGGCCCAGCAGAATG
>OIWN01000746.1_pt1 | contig 28570 bp, 26 predicted proteins | sample 1587591 | NCBI WGS metagenome assembly OIWN01 (sample SAMEA3888901, study PRJEB22519) | human gut metagenome | biome: human gut; feature: human-associated habitat; material: faeces | place: Denmark | collected 2010 | reverse complement strand
AAAAGAAAAAATTATATGAAGTATATCACAACTTTACTTGTAAGTATACTCTTTTACCGTTCCCTTCCCAATTAACGGAACGCCTAAGTTGCTTGCCGGCCTCCCACGCCGCTTCCAGATGTTCCGGGCTAAAGACCCGCTTGACTCGCTCATAGTCGGCGGAGCATAAAAGGACCGCAAGTCCCGACAAAAGAGACTTGCGGTTATCATGATTTATTCCCACTCGCCGAGTTAAATCCATTTCTAAACTTTTTTGTATAGCGGATTTGATTCGTCGTGGTTTTATTTGATACAGATTATCCTTATCCTAAGGTCTATTCGGACTTTTGCTATCAAAAATCTATCCAGGCCATCCTATCACAGGTTTTGCTTGAGATGCATGATTGGGTGGCTTAAAGGTATTATAGCATGGTTTTGTCGAGTTTTCTAGTGAAACTTCACTTTTCCTAATCTGACATTACTCACTCATATAATCAAGCATTTGCTGATTCAATTTTTCCTTTACTATTCGCCACTCCGGTAAGAAAATATCCATATACTTCTGGAATTGCTCGTTGTGATTTCGCTCTAACAGGTGTACCAATTCATGAGTTACGACATAGACAAGACACTCAGGAGTTTTTTTCGCAAGCTGGAGATTGATCCAAATTCTTTTTTGGTCTATATTGCAAGTTCCCCATTTGGTACGCATGTTTTTGACCTTCCACTCAGATGCATGAACACCTACAACTTGTTCACATTTTTGTATGACTTCCGGCAGCTTATTTTTAAGTTGATTTCGATACCAATCATTCAAAACACGCTCGCGCTGCTCCGTAGTGCTTTCAGGTCTCACTTGCAAAATCAAACGCCCATCTGTAAGGGATACCCCGTTCCTAACATTTGAGTATTGTACATCCAGACGATACCGCCGCCCCCAAACATAATAGGTTTCTCCGGTCACATACTGTCGCTTTGTTTGTCGTGCTTGTGCTTCAAAGTTTGCACGCTGCTTTTTTATCCAAGAAATTCGGGATACTGCAAACATTCGGATAGCATCATCTCCGGCGGAGTACGGCACAGTAATTTGGACTTTCCCATCAGGAGGCAGAACGCGAATGTACATATTTTTGATGTTCTTTTTTGTAACAGCAATGCTCATGTTACCGATTTGTATTTCATCCACTAAAACTCACTCTGCTCCTTTACCAATACAAGCAACCGGTCAGCTTCCTGGTCATCTTTCACGATAGCCCGAATAGCACGCCAGATTTTACGCTCTTTGATTTTGCTTCCCCGAAAATTATCTTGTTTGCTGGACATGACAGCGTCATAAATCTGATTCGCCACAACCGCATCCCCGTTAAGATGGTCATAAAATGCTCGCTTAGCGGCACTCTCCCGGATTCCCGGAGGATATTCCGTTCCTCTTTCCGGCTTATGTACTTTCCTTGCCAGTTCTACAACTTGACGCAGATACTCCTCATAGTTGATCACATCATTTTTGCGCTTTTCAATCAATTCACGAAGGAGCGCAGACATCTTTTCATAGTATTTTGGGTTACTTTGGGTTTTTTCAACAATTTCCTTGCCAATATTGTTCTCGATAGTCTCTGCAACTGCTTCCTTCTCTTTGGGTGTAGAGGCAGGCATATCCTTCAGCGCAGAAATCCCGTTGTCTACCAACAGCTCAACCAGTGTTGCTCCTCCAAAGGAGGTCAATACACGACTGGGATCAGCCGACAAATAGGTATCGATTAAATGGCGCATGTCCGGATCATATTTCTTCAAATCCACATAGTCGCCACTAGCCAGACGCACATCGTCACGCACCTTGATGTAGTAGGTAACTTCTCTCTCCTGCGCCTTGATCTGTTCCACAGTATAGTGGTACTTTTTCTGCAATTCGCCCGATACTTCACCAAAAGCGCGAAGAGCTGTCGCTGACAGATTGTAAAGCTGTTCCCGCTTGGGCATATTCTCTTCCAATTCATCCAAGTCAAAGGCTTCGGTGTTAGCACCACAAAAATAATGGTAGTAGTCCACCATATCTTTGGGTGGAGCCACAGGCTCGCACAATGCGCGCAGAGCTTCCAGAGAGTCCTCCAGCTGTTCCTTAGCCTTATCCAAACGGTCTGTCAGCAAGCCAGAAACATCTTCCTTATCATAGCTGTCGAACGCTTCGGAAGTATAGTCTGCAACTGCATTTTCCAATGAACGAAACAGGTCTTTGTAGTCAATAATATACCCAAATTCCTTATCTTCACCATCCAGACGATTGACGCGGCAGATTGCTTGGAACAAGCCATGATCTCGCATAGACTTATCAATATACAGATAAGTGGCAGGTGGTGCATCAAAGCCTGTCAGCAGCTTGTCCACTACGATCAGCAGTTTCATCTGTTCCGGCTGCTTAATAAACTTTTCCTTGACCTCTTTTTCAAACGCCTTCGGGTCTTTTCCACCCAGCATCTTCATATAGATCTCGTATTGCTCCACAGCCTCGGTCTCGCCATCATCACCTACGGTTTCAGTGCGAATATCGCCCACCGCTGGTTCGTATGAAGTTACGATGGCACACTTGCCCTTCAGCTCGGTCTCCTGGAACAATTCATAGAATTTGCATGCCTGATATATACTGCCAGCCACCAACATGGCATTTCCCCGCCCATCGTGCAGGCGCGGCTTTGTCTCCATATCAAAAACAATATCAGCTACAATCTGCCCCAGTCGGGCCTTGGAGCTGAACATCTTTTGCAGATTGCCCCAACGCTGTTTCAACTTAGCTTTTGCCACACCGGTCAGACCGCGCGTTTTTGCCTCAAACCAGGCGTCGATTCGATCCTGCTGGACAACATTCTGTTCTACCTCTCGGGCCTCATAACGCAAATCCAGAACTACCTTATCCCGCACCGCTTCATCAAACTTGTAGCGATGAATATAAGGGCCAAATACCTCCAGACTGGTCTCCTTATCCTTTTTCATCAATGGAGTACCGGTGAAACCGATAAAGGTAGCATTCGGCAAAATGGTTTCCATCGCTTTGTGGAGCTTGCCGGATTGGGTACGGTGACATTCATCCACAAAGACATAGAAATCGCCTTTGGGAGAGAAGTTTTCCGGCAGCGAGCGTTTCAGTTCCTCAATAAATCCGGCATAATCAGACTCATCACTTTTCCCTCTGCTTTTCTTGCCGAATTTATGGATAAGGGAACACATCATGACAGGAGAGGTATCATTGATTTTCTGGATCAATTCGCTTCCCCGGCGAATGCGAACAATACTCTCATTAACTCCGGCAAACACCTGCTCGATCTGCACATCCAGCTCATCTCGGTCGGTAATAATCAGGATACGGCTATTAGAAATATTCTCTTTGATCCATTTGCTGAGCCACACCATGGTCAAGGATTTTCCGGAACCTTGGGTGTGCCAGATGATGCCCCCCTCATGACGCCGCACAAAATCCCGCGCTGCCATATTGCCAAAGAACTGATTAGGCCGACAGGTCTTTTTCACTCCGCTGTCAAATACGATTAAATTGTGCAGCAGCTCTATAAACCGTTCTTTCCGGCACAGAGAAATCAGGTTTTTGTCCAGACGCAGGGGATATTTTTCGATTTGATCACGCACTTTTACGGAAACATCATCTTTGGCATTAGGATCTTCTTTCCAGGAAAGATAATACTTTTCCGGTGTGCCAGTGGTACCGTAACGAGCCCCCTCCGAATCATTGCCAGCCAGGACAAGCCCAATGGTTGCAAAAAACTGCATGATCATATCATGGCGCTGGTTAGTCAAGTTTTGACGGATACCCTCAGACATAGAAACTGTGCTGCGCTTTAGTTCGATGACAGCAAAAGCGATACCGTTGATGTACAGCACCAAGTCAGGACGCTTGTGCTTGATAGTGACTTCCTCGGCAATGTAAAAATCATTTTCCAGCGGATGCTCCCAGTCCACAAACTGGACGGTGATTTTATGCTGTCCGACGGATTCGCTGACCTTGACGCCGTAGCGCAGCTTTTTATAAGTCTGCTCGTTCAGATCGTAGAGGTTTACCGACTGATCTCCGGCAGCATCTTGCAGCTCCTTCAGAGCACGACTGATGAGTACCGGCGAATAGCCCTTGCCAGTCAGGAATTTCGTCAACAGTTCGGTTTCAATATTGGAGTTTTTCCTCTCGGTAAAATCGCCCAGATATGTATATCCAAGTTCTTGGACAAATAAATTTATGACACGCTTCTGCGTGGCTTTTTCCCGTTGGCCGATACTCATGGCTCTCCTCCTCCACTTGAATATAATTCATCGAAACAAGCTGCATGCCGCGAAAAATCCGACTCGGCAATATTTTGAATAATTACTTGGCACCAATGCTGGTATTCAGAATTAAAAAACAGATTATTACGCATTTCCTTTGAGCATTTTGGTGCAAACATATCCTTCACGCAAAAGGCTAACGCCCAACTTTGGATTGGAACAGTAAACTTTATGTTTTGTGTTCCTATTTTTTGCAAGAATCGTGCAGACTGCGTTAATATCCATTCATTTTCAAGTGACCACTCCGTTTTTGTATCCCAGCATCGTACAATAGTATTTATTATCTTACAAAAGATGCTTGCGACATTATCGGCCAGTTGAATCAGTTCTTCCGCTTGACTATCTATAAACTTAACCGCCACATCGAGATGTTTAAGTTCTTCTCTTAACATTTTATCGATACCTGAAATATTATCATGAACAATATCAATTTTTCTGATATCACAGTTGTGTTCAATTTCAATCACTTCCAGCAACTCTGATAGAGCATTAAGATTGATAAGATTAGCAAATTTCTGATTCGAATAACTCCCAAACTTAAGAAAATCACTTACAAATATTTCTTCGAGTCCTTTGTTCTGAATCTCTGAAACAGCAAAAACCAATCCATTTCCAGCCGGTGGAATATGTTGATATGAATAGTTTTTTAAGTATTCAAACAGCTCATGCACGCTTGCCTTTGTAGTTCGTTTTGTTAGTTTGCAAAATGTTGCAAATAACTCATCTTTTTCTTGAGAAAGGTCACTCACCAGCGAGTAATATTCTACCGGGAACTGTTCTCTTGCTTGTTCTCCCAAAATGGCAAATAACAAAAGCGATGCCAGATAGAATTTTTTATCGTACAAACATATAGAAAAATGAATGTCGTCTATAATATTATCCAGAAAGTATTCTAAAGCATCGTTATTTTCTTTTGCAAATAGAGAGTTTCCTTTCAGTTCTTTCTCAGATGCAAATCGGCTCTTAAATGCTGCATATTTCTGACGAAGCAGCTGCTCACTTTGCAAATCATGAGCAACAACAGCTGCCAAACAAAAATGGCGCTGTGTTCCATAATTTAGTTTTTCATTCTTATCAATTATGCCACCAGTATTTCCCGCTTCATCTAGAAATAGACGCATTCAATATGTCACCTCCCGTAGGTATTAGCTTTTAGGGTTGAGCAAAACTCCGATTTTCTCATGAGACTATACAATAAATGGTGCCATCCGGATTGCTTGGAGTCTATATATTGTGACTCGACTTTGCAAAACTCGCGTTTTGCTCAACCCTATATTAGCTTTCAAATAAATCTTGGCACTTTTTAATTGCTCGCTGAATCTCCGAATCGCGAAAATAGGTCTTTTTCAGTTTAGCTCTCCATTCTTTATTTGAGGAAATCAAATTCTTAATCGAGGCTACGGAAATTTCCTTGCCTTCCTGCTTTAAGTCACAGATTGCCATATCTACCGTTGCAAAAAGCTCTAGATCATTAACATTTGTGTACTGGAACTGGGATACTAGCCAATCTATATCTGTTTGTTTCCCCCAGTCCTGCAAATAGGCCAGTGCCCGCTGCATTTGCGCACCTTTTTCAAAACGGCTGCCCTTTTCGTTTCTTTTGACCTGAATATACTTGTTTTTCTGAGCAATCGGCTCGCCGCCTTTATAGCGGACTTCATCAGCATAGGGACCAGCCGCTTTTTTATGGAAGGCGGAAATATCCGCTTGTTCCTTGCGGCGAACCAAATAGAGCAGCTTCTGAACTTTTTTGCGCCCCAGAGGATACTTCTCGGAATAGAAAGCATTCACAATTCCTGCAATCATGACTGCATCATCAAAATGCTGATTGTGTGCCGGTTGAGACTGCTTTTCCTGAAGAATCTGTGTGTTCGGCTGTTCTTTGCCATCTGCATCCACCAGACGAATCCGTCCGGTGAGCAGCTCCTGCATCATGCCCTGTTTAATCTGCTGGTACTTTGCCAGTTTCTTTTCCAACTGCTCAATTTCACTGTCCATATCAGAGAGAATTTGGGCAATAGCTTGCTGTTCATCTTTTTCAGGTACAATAATCTGAAGATTTTCGATGGTTGTTGCATTTAAACTCGGAACACCGGATGCTTCATTGTATTGCTGCCAATCAATCATGCAAAATTTATAATAAATGAATTTAGCATCATATCCATCAAAAATCTTTGTATAAAATAATGTGTCGATCGTCCAAAACGGATAATCGGCATATTGTGGTTTATCAATTGTTCCTTTGCGTCCTATAAGAACCGATGGTTTATCCCATAAAAAATCATTCGCATACCCTATGCAACCACCCGTCGCTAGAATAGGATATTTACCAAATCTATTTTCAACCGTCTTTTGTGATTGGCCGTGCCCAATACTTAGTGTCTCCCCAATCTGCACAATTCTCCATTCTTTATAAAATCCCGGCAGGCGTTTTTGGCCGGTGAGCAGTTCCTGCAGGGCCCCCTGCTTGATGGCTTTCTTTTTCTCAATCAGCTTTTGCATGGAGAAAATCAGGCTGTCTATATCGGAAAGGGCTTCGGCAATGGACACTTGTTCCGCAATCTCAGGAAGAGGTATCCAAAGTCGTCTAAAATTTGTTGTTGGTTGTGCCAGTGCTGGAACACCAGTATGCCCTTTTGTTTCTAATAGGTATTTCTGCCCAATAGGAGATAACAAATAAGACACAAGGAAACGCGAATTTACTCTTTTGTCATTGAAATGGACTCTAAACTGACTTTGAGAAATAACATACTCGGAATATGAAGAACTATCGGGAATATACGATACCTGTCCAATTGTTCCTCGGTGTGTGACTATAATATCTCCGCGATGAGCTACCGCTTTTTTCAATTCCTTTGCCTTTTTGGGAGTCACAAAATTTTGGAATTTGTCAATGAGCATAATCTGTGAAACATTATAACCATTTAGCACAGGAACACCAGATGAAACAAAATTCGATACAGTAATATCTGAGCCAAACGGCCCCATAGATATTTCATCTATAACTTCAATTGCTTGTAAGCAATCCCAGTCTTCAGGCAAGCGTCCCACATGCGTATACTTAAATGCTTTTTTCACCATACAAACCCCATCCTTTCAAGATGAGATTTGACCTTGCCCTCGAACTGGTCTACTTCATCCTCACATTCCTTCAGGGTATACTCATACCGCTCTACCAACTGGGTCACACGGGCGGAAAGATGATGGGACACCGCCTCGTGAATGGCATCAATTCCGCTGTAAATGGCGGCAAACCACTTTTCCTCTACCAGCAAATGGCGAATCTCCTCCAGCGTCAGCTGGGGGTATTTTTTCTCCAGTTTGGTGTCCAGGTCTGCCTCGGCCTGCTTAATTGCTTTCTTATAATTGCTTTCGGCATCCAACAGGGACATATACTCCTTTAATGCAGCCAATTCTTCCTTGGCAGCGGGATCTTTCTTGATTGCCTTGATCCGGGCGCTGACGGTGGCTTTTTTCAGATCGTCCAGCTGAGCAAACAGTCCATCCTCGCCACCATTTTCTTCGGCCAGTTCTTCCAGCTTAGCGGACACCTCATCCAGTTGGCCCCGAAGAATATCCAGCGCCTTAACATCCTCCTCAAAAAAGTGTGCAGCAATCAAAGCCTTCGGGAGTAACTTACCTTCAAAGCCTTTGATCTTATCGGTCTTGACCTCGATGGTCTGGCCGTTTTCTTTTTTCTTCTTGGTCACATATTCATAGGCAATTTCTCGCCCAGCCTCGTAGCCATCATAGCAGACCGCATACACATCGTCCTGCATGGTCTCCGCCCAGTACTCCATCAGCACTTCATAGACATCGTATTTGTCGAGAAGAGCCACCTGGGCAAAATCATCAAGGAGCTGCTCGGAAATTTTGGCAATCAGCTCTTTGGGGTGAATGTCCCGGCTGAGTTCCATCAAATCGTGGGTAACGGTCTCCTTCCATCGAGCATAGGCATCGTCCACCTGGTCGGCATGGCGGATAAACTCTGGGTGGGAGGTAATCGTGGAAACCACTTCGTCCTTGTCCACCGCCGGACGCAGATACCCCGGACGCAGCGGCTGAAACAGAATTTCCTTCAAAGATGGGTATACCGCCCAATATTCCGCCATACTGTCCACATCGGTTTCCGGAATACCGCCGTTCAGGTGAGCATTGATGTCCTGCAAATCTTCCGGCTCGCTGCTATCAATATAGCGCGGGATATTCAGGTTGTACTCGTTGGTGACTTTGATCTCCTCGTTCGGAACAAACCGGGCATACTTGGGGTCCGATTCATCCATTGTAAGGAAAGTGGTCACGATCTTGTGAATATCCTGTTCCCGCAGGCGGTTCTTGTTGCCATCCTTCACATAGCCTTTGCTGGCGTCAATCATGAAAATGCCGGTACGATCAGCAGCATCCTCTTTGTCCAGCACCAGGATACAGGCAGGAATTCCTGTGCCATAGAACAAGTTAGCAGGCAGACCAATAATGCCTTTAATATAACCCCGGTCAATGATCTTTTTGCGGATGTCAGCCTCGGCATTGCCACGGAATAGCACGCCATGGGGCAGAATGATAGCCGCCTTGCCGGTAGATTTCAAAGATTTCAGGACATGCAGCAGCCAAGCGTAGTCGCCGTTTTTCTCCGGCGGCACGCCCAAGACAGCCTCGCTGTATCGCCCATAAGAATCAGGGATCGTAATGCCATCCATCCAGGATTTGTCCGAGAAAGGCGGATTGACCACGATGTAGTTGAAGGTTTTCAGCAATTCAGGGTTGTTCTCATCTTTATACTGGGGTGCGGACAGGGTGCTTTTATTGCCGACAATGACACCAGCTCCCTTGTTGTGCAGGACCAGATTCATGCGGGCAAGGCCGGCGGTTGAATTGTCCTTTTCCTGGCCATAGATGGAGATCTCGCAGGGGGCCTCATCCGCCGCACGAATCAGCAGTGAACCGGAACCGCAGGCCGGGTCATAGACCGTCATGCTGGGATCTGTGGCTTTATCAATGCCGATCACCTTTGCCATGATACGGGAGACTTCACCCGGTGTGTAGAACTGGCCCTTGCTCTTGCCGGAATCCTGGGCAAATTTCCGCATCAAAAATTCGTAGGCATCGCCCAGAATGTCATCACCGCCAGCGCGGTTGTTGGTGAAGTCCAACTCCGGTTTCTGGAAAATTTCCACGAGACCGGACAGCTTATCCACCGCTTCTTTATCGGTGCCCAATTCCTCACTGTTGAAGTCGGCAATGTCAATAATGCCTTTCAAGTCGTTGACTTCTGCCAGCTTGCCAATGATGATGTTGATGCCTTCACCTATGTTTTTCTTATATTTCAGCGCAGCAATATCGTCAAAACTACCGCCTTCCGGTACTTCAATGTCCCAGTTATCGCTGCTCTTGAAGCGGTCGGACACATACTTCACAAACAGCAGTGTCAGAATGTAATCTTTATACCGAGCAGGTTCCACACCGCCCCGCAGTTTATCACACGCGGCCCATATCTGGCTATAAATTTCGCTCTTTTTGATTGCCATCGGTACATCTCCGTTCTCTTTTTAATTTCCTGTCAGGTTCCCATTTACTCCTCTGGCGGAACGGGGATGTACACCATTTTCAGGGGGATCATTTTGCGGTATTTTATGCTGAGTTGGTCGTAATATTTCAAGACCAGATCCACAAGTTCTGTGCCGTTAATACCGCGAATAATAGGGGTGCTATCCAGATATTTCTGCGCATTTTGGGTATAGTTGGACAGTGTCACAAACAGACCATAATCTCCTTCACGCATAGCACCTTTTAAGGACTGAATGGTAGTCTCTTTGATGTCTCCATCCTGGCTTTTGACCTGGACAACAATGCGGGGCGGCAACTCGTCTTTATAGGCGGTAATGTCGATGCCACTATCCCCACCATGCGGAGACAGAATCGTGCGGTAGCCCATGGCCTGCAAAAGATTTGCGACAAACGGCTCCAGATCATAGCCTTTCAGATTTTTGCTCAGCTCTTTTAAAATAAAATCTCGGGTAGCCTCGATAATTTCATCCGCCGTTTTTGCCACTGTCTCATCGGTATCCGGCTCCATGATATTACCTTTGAAGTCTTTATCTATCGCCTTCAAATACTCGTCCGCGTAGTTCTTCACTAAGAAAAAAGTCAATGCCGATCCTACTTCATGCAGAGCCCCTTGCGAAAAAGCCGTACGAGGCAGATGTTTGAGCCACTTTACTTTCCGACGATTGTGATACTGTACTGCTGTACTATCATAAAAATAGTCGCTCTCAACGATCCCAATATTGATTTTACGGTCGAACTTAGATGGGAACACGATATAATCGCCTTCTTGCACTTCATGAACAAACCGGTACAGCATTCCAGCACTTGTGGGAATCGAACCTTTTTTAGCGTCCGGATAGGTCGCAATATATTTTTCTTTGTAGGCATCACGAGATGCGCTTATGACCGACAAGTCGCCCATCTCTTCCCAGCCGATTGCAATTAGATTCTGATTCAAAAAAAGAGGATCGTCCATCGTATGGATTCCCCAAACCGTTTTGTTTGCTGCCGCCATCACAGCCACACTCCTATCCGATCTTTTATGGCTTTTCAGTCTGCAATAGTCTTATAAAACCAAAAGAAACTGTCAAACATCAAACCCTGTTGTCAAATTATCTTTGTCTATTTTTCTTCGGGAACAAACTCCAGAATATCGTCCACGCCGCACTCCATAACATGGCAGATCCGTTCTATACTTTCGATGGAAACATACTCGTTTCGCTTTAGGCGGGTGATAATATTGGCACTAAAACCAGCCTTTTCTTTCAGCTGTGCGTTACTTATCTTTTTGTCGATCATCAAATGGAATAAGCGGTCATAACAAATCGCCATTTTAATTCCTCCAAGACAATAAATGCTTAAGTTTATTTTATCACATTATCGTGAAAACTCAACTATTAGTTATCCTCTTGAAGAAAAATCCACCAAAGGCGTATCTTTTAGCATACTGCTTCTAAACGGATTTTATTTTTAATCTAATGGAACGATCTTTGTTACAGTTTTTAGATACAGTTCTGGCTCACCATTCAAAATCAGCTCAGCATAGGCCAGCGGATCGTTATAGATTAGCCAGTCCAGTTCTGACCGCTGGTACATACTATTCGCCACTTCGTTCTCCACGGCGGTGCAGTCGATGGGAATCAGTGTCTCATCATCCAAGCGCAGCTCCACACAGGCTGTGTCCGGGTTGAACTCACAGGACAAAATCTTTCTCATAGTCGTTACCTCCTAATACTTAAATTTCGGTTAGTTTTCCGCAACGGCACAAGGCCCGTTTCGTTAATTTTAGAATCTGGCAAGCAATGCGTGTGGCTATCCACACACAAATCCGGCAAGCAATGCGTGTGGCTATCCACACACAAATCCGGCAAGCAATGCGAGTGTTAATACACACTCACATTTCCTGCCGTCTGCTTGTTGAGGGCAGCGCCCCCAAGCCCCTTTTGAACACAGAATTTCATTCTGTGGCTGCGCGTTCTGCGAACGCTTTGAAAGGGTACGCCAAAGCGCCGTTCCCTTTCAGATGCCCTGGAACAAATCGTTCCACCCTTATTGCCTGATGGCTGCCGTAAAACACAGTAGCCCTCGCTTGATGTGTGGGCAAAATGCCTACCTATCGTTCTCTTTTACTCCGCATCCTGTGTTCTGTTTTTTTGCATGGTGTGTCGTGAAACGCGACATCCTATGGTGATTTTGGGGTACCCTAAAATGGGGCCCCTTTGGGATAATGGGGTGGCAAAACACCACCCCATCCGAGATACTTTTTAGCTGAATTTCTTTGCCCAAACTGCCGTCAGCCATTCCTTTTGCCAGAAAAAAACAGGAGCGTGCCACACTCCTGTTCAAGCCAACAGGGAGAAGATTGACTTTGGTGCTAATTTCATCTACGAGATTAGTATGAAAGTAAGCACCTGTTACCAGCGAAAATCCGGGAATATCCCGCGCTTATCCAGGTATGCCTGCCGAGCCTGCTCCCGTTCTTCTGCGGTGGGCGCAGTCTTATATTTTGCATATAGTTCATGCCGCACCATCGCATCCAACTTTTGCTCTAACCCCTGATGAATTTCCTCCGCATAATCATCGTCATAGGCCAGATGATACTCCACCAAAGCTACAAAAAGGTCATAGGAAATTTGTACACTTTTCATATTCATTTCCTTTCCGCGACGGTTGCGACGATAGCGACGGTGTTTTTGACGGTATCATTTTCACCGTCGCGACCGTCGCTATCGTCGCGCCCCTTATTCTTCGGTTACTTCACAGGCAGTTGATTCTAACAGCATATAGGTCAATTTCACTTGCCGACCGGAGTGTTTGGCCTTATTTTCATAGCCAACATGGTACTCCTCCAGCAGCCTGCCTGCCTTGACATTCAGGTACTTTGTGAGGGCATTGGAGGCCATTCCCATTTGGATGGTTTCAGCTAGTTCGGATGGAGAGCCGATCCACTCCCGGCACTCAAGGGAAACCAACTTTGCAACCGCATCCAGCACTGGGTCCGGTGGTTCTTTATACAGCTCGTTTTCCATGCGTTCCAGGTTCCAGATCTGGGTCTGCGGGTCCTTCTTCAAGTAGAGGATCTGATCCGGCTGATCCCGCCCCACCACCTTGATGGTGGCGTCCAACTCCGTGCGTTTTTTCTTCTGCATCAGCAGAGAACCATCCGCACAGCCCAGCAATCCTGTGGTGCCGGAAATCGTCTCAAAGGAATCGTCTGCCTGCTGCTTGCGGGTGTGATGAACGGTCAGAACACAGATCCCGTGTTGATCAGCAAATTGCTTGATTCTGCCGATGATTTCATAGTCGCTGGCATAACTGTACGCTTCACCGCCTACCTCACGGATCTTCTGCATAGTGTCAATAATGATGAGATTTGTGTCTGGGTGCTCCTGCACGAAATTCTCCAGCTGTTCATCCAACCCATTTCCAATCTTTCCGGCGGTGGTGGCGAAGTGGAGGTTGGGGGTGTCGTTCACGCCGTACATCATAAACATCCGGCTCTGGATACGCTGAAAATCATCTTCCAGCGCAAGGTAAAGTACCGTCCCCTGATGGACTTTATATCCCCACAAATCCTGCCCGGTACTGACATGATAGGCAATCTGAGCCACCAGGAAGGACTTACCGATTTTGGGCGCTCCGGCAAGGATATATGCCCCTGCGTAAAGCAGGCCTTCCACCACCGGAGGCCTACTCTTATAGGTGGTTTGGAACAGCTCTGTCATCGTGAGTGTATGCAGGTATCGGGGGTCTGTCATACGCTGCATCTTACGGTACATTTCTTCCAGACTGTCCTGAGAGTTTACAATTTCATCGTTGCTTTTTTGCCCGGAAGTGGGTATACTATTTTCAGAGTTTTTTGAGATTGACTGCCCATCATCTGCGCCAACAGATGAGCCTTGGGCGGTCATTTTCTTTTTCTCATCGGTCATAGGCGAATTCCTCCTGCATCCCGTTCATAATGGTTGTGATCATTCGGATCGTGTCCAGCAGCTCGTCGCTCACGCCCTGTCCGGCCTCGATCCGGCGCAGCTCGTCCAGCACAGCAGACAACTGATCCCGCAGGGCTTTGTAAACCTTTGGATTGCCCTGCACCACCACATCTCGTTCCAACAGCCGCCGGATAATGTAATCCTGCTTGGTCAGGCCGGTGAGTTTCACCAAAGTTTCCAGTTGGAGATCTTCTTCCGCTGACACTCGGAAAGCCACCGTCTTGTTTCTCCAGCGATTATGGTTGTCATAGTTCTTCTTGGACATCTTCTTACACTCCTTTCTCATTTTTCAGTAAATCCAGCTTGTCAGCCATTTCCACCTGTCGGGTGGGGAACAGATGGGCATAGCGGTAGGTGATGTCGATACTCTCATGCCCCACACGCTCTGCAATAGCCAGGGCAGTAAAGCCCATGTCGATCAACAAACTGATGTGGCTGTGCCTCAAATCGTGTATGCGAATGCGTTTTACCCCAGTTTGCTTACAGCCACGGTCCATTTCTCGGTGGAGATAGCTTTTGCTGATGGGAAACATCCGGCTGTCCGGCTCCACTCCATATAGCTGCTTGAGGTAGTCCTGGAGTTCATCACAGAGAAACTGTGGCATCTGGATCACGCGGTTACTCTTGGGCGTTTTAGGTGTAGTGATCACATCCTGCTTATTGAGTCGCTGGTAAGACTTATTGATGGTGACGGTGCGCTTTTCAAAGTCAAAATCTGCCGGGGTCAGGGCCAGCAGCTCTCCCTCACGGACACCGCACCAGTACAATACCTCAAAGGCGTAGAAGGACAACGGCTTGTCCATCATGGCTTCGGAAAATCTGGTGTACTCCTCTCGGGTCCAGAACAGCATCTCCTTTCGTTCCTCCGCCCCCATGTTGCCAGCCTGTCGGGCCGGGTTGATATTCAGACCGTAAAAACGGGCAGCATGGTTGAAAATGGCACTTAGTTGGTTGTGAACTGTCTTCAGGTAAGTTTTCGACAGAGGTTTGCCGTGGCAGTCCCTCAACTCCCGGATTTCATTTTGCCAACGGATAATGTCCTTTGCCGTGATCTCCGAAAGTTTTCGATTCGCAAAATAGGGGAGGATCTTTTTCTTGATGATACTCTCCTTGGTGAGCCAGGTATTGAGTTTCAGTTTGGGTTTGATGTCCTTTTCATAGAGAGCAACGAAGCTCTCAAAGCTCATGTTCACATCAGCCTGTTTTTCCATCAGGAACTCCCGTTCCCATTCCAGCGCTTCTCGCTTGGTAGCAAAGCCGCGCTTGAGCTTCTGCTGGCGTTCGCCCTTCCAATCGGTGTAGCGGAATTGAACATACCAGGTGCCATTGTCCTTATTTTTGAACGCTGCCATAATTATTTCTCCTTCCTTTCTGTCTCAGATCTTGTACCATAGAATTTCTCGTGGAAAAACTTTCGGTCAATTCGCCCGGCAATGGTGATGCAGCCGGTTTTAGCCAGTTCTTCATTCATCTGTCGAATGATCCTATAGGCAAAGGGAATGGAGATCCCCAACTCCTCTGCCACTTCGTTGACACGCATAAAAATCTGATTTGCCATAGTAAATACCTTCCTTTCTTTGTTTTTGGTAGCTGCCTGCTAATTTTGCTTTTCATAAAGACCTCCTCACTTGCTACTGCCACTTTTTTCTCAGTTGTATAACTAAAAAGCTGGCGTAATATTTTTTGCGCTCCCTTATCCAAGCTTATTTGCTTAGTGTTCTTATGATACTATACATATAAGCTTAGTTCAAGTGTTTTGAAAGAAATATTATTAAATAGATTTGCTTAGATTTCCTTGACAAAACTAAGCAAATATGCTATGTTTCGGATAAGAACAATCATAGACTGGAGTTGGTTACATGGCGATTGGTGAACGAATTCACTTTTTCCGTCTCCTGCGGGGGATGACACAAAAATATCTCGGCATGTCACTGGGCTTCCCGGAGAAGTCTGCTGATGTACGCCTTGCACAGTACGAAACAGGATCAAGAACCCCAAAGGCAGACCTGACCGCCGCTTTGGCTGAGGTGCTGGATGTCTCACCCCATGCACTCTCTGTTCCGGACATAGACTCCTATGTAGGGCTGATGCACACGCTGTTTACCTTGGAGGACAACTATGGACTCAAGATCAGTGAGATGGACGGAGAGATCTGCTTGAAGGTCGATGTTCGGAAGAACAAGGATGCTGCCCGGCTGCGCGAGATGCTCTGGACCTGGCGGGAACAGGCCGCCAAGTTGGAGGCCGGAGAGATCTCTCAGGAGGAGTACGACCGCTGGCGTTACCATTACCCGGAGTACGACAGCAGCCAGATCCGCGCCAAGGTGCCGCCGGAGGGGCTGATCTAACCCTCTCACTTGTAGGCCACGGGAAAGGCCGGTTGTTGCACAAAATCAGATAATTCAGATAAATGAGAGCAAAATAAAAAAGGTCTAACTGATCAACAAAAATCAGTTAGACCTTTTACTTATGAATAAAAAGATGAGGATTTTTAGGCTACTCGCAAGCCACTCGATTTTTCTTTTCAAACTCAATAAATCGGGATTTAGCAAGTGCTATCAATCTGCTATCAAATGGGGAATTTGAAAATCAAAAACCCAGTGTTTATGCGGGTTTGCGGACCCTCATGTTCACTTTTTTCTCATTCCCACTCGGCAAATTCAAATATATGAAGGTGTATTTAAGGTGATTTCACAAGAAAAACTTTCGCAAATATGTTAATATTCCACCTGTTATTTGGGGCAGTTCGTTTTCTTAGTATCAAAATAGTATCACAGAAAGCCAGAGATTGCAAGGGTTCCGGACTTTGTAAGCCCCTGCCGAAATTGGTCTCAACTTGAGGCCAATTTCGGCCACTGACCTCCACTCAAAATCAAAGGAGGCGGGCAAGCACCTTTGGGGCTTGCCCGCCTTGATGACCGCAGAGCAAGACCGGGCGGAGCGGTCAATGGCGCACACTCGTGCGCCGTTCATCTTGACCATTGACGGCCCCGCCCGGCTTTGCAATCTCCCCTCGAAAAACGAGAAACTGGCAAGTACGTCCTAAGTAAGACAATAAATCAGACCTATAAACTGGGCTTGATAATCCTACTTATTTCATCAAATGGGAGTAATCTGCTACAATTATTTTACAATCAGCACACCAAAACGCAACAGGCCAACCGTTGACATCCCAACTGCCATATACATCGGGCGGTAATAGAGTAGCGTTCTTTTTCTTCAATATCTTATCACTTAACAATTTGGGGACTGATTCTCCCTGTGGGAGGAAATAATTGTATCCGCGACCTCCTAAAATACCTCGTGCCATATCTTTACTGCATTTTGGGCAAAGCATTGTACAGTTCACCCCCATAAAATTTCCGCTTGTCGAGTACGCCTTTTATCCACCTAACGCGCACCAACAGGAATTTGTTGCTCTGCTGTTTGAGAACAGTATATCACAAAACTTTACATAAATCTACTTCTTTTACCTGTCATCCCGGCTGAAAGAGCGCCGTGTCTGTTTCCTGGCTTTTTCCGCCTGTTCCCGCTGTTTGTCGGCCTGTACCGCCACCTCCACTTGTTCCGGGCCAAAGACCCTTTTGACCCGCTCATAGTCGGCGGACACTTGCCGCAGGGCCTTGTTTTCCAACTTGACCTCCTGCAATCGGTCAGACAGGCGGGCGTTGCTCTCCCTCACCCGGCCATAGTCCCCTTGCAGACGCTCAAATTTCCCCCGCAGCTCCACATAAGCCAGATACAGGGAGCGCAGCACCTTGACGATTTGGGCCAACAGGGGCTTGGCCTTTTTCTCCCGGTAGGCCCGGCCTGTTTCCAGCGTTCCCGGCTCCGGTAAAATCTCGTCTGGGTCGGCGGAAAAGTCCGCAGCCAACCGCTCCATATTCTTTACCGCCGGGGCCAGTTCTTTGAGCCGCCGTTCCTGGCTCTCCACCTGGCTTTCTTTCTCCGCCTTGACTGTCTCCAGGACGGCGATCTCCTTTGCCCGCTGTTCCTTCTTATAGTCCAGTACAGACAGGTGCTTGTCATGGGTGCCTTTGTCCTCCCATTCGATCCCGTGGCGCTCCATAACCAGGGAAAGCTGCTCCTTTTCCGAGCGCACCCACTGGCTCCACTCCGTGTCCCCACTGGTGCCGCCCTTGAACCCCTGGGCCGCTAACGCCTGTTTCAGAGATACCCTGGTGTCCAGCCCTCGCTTGCTCCCGGTGGTGAATGGTACAAAGTCAATGTGTAGATGGGGCGTAGCCTCGTCCATGTGGAGGTGGGCGGAGAACACCCGGAGCCGGGGGTTGCGCTCTTGAAAGCCCTTCATGTACTCGTCCAAAACCGCTGCCGCCAGCTGCCCCTCCTCGCTGTCGGCGCTCATATCGTCTCGATTGCCCACTTGCAGGATGATTTCGTGGAACGACTTTTCCTGCTTGCCAGAGCGGATTTTCTCATAGTAATCCTCAATTCTTCTGTCGGCCCTGGTCTGTTTGGCGTTGTAGCGTTCCAGCGCCTCGTCAAAGAGTTCATGGTACACCGTCTTGATATTCTCCTGGCAGTAGGTGACATTCAAATGAGAGCGTTCCGGGTCGGTGTTCTTGGCGTGGAATTTTCTGCTGTTATGGTTCACCGATCCTTGGCCCACCATGGCGCTGATCGTCCTTTTCAAATCAATCCCTCCTTCCTTTTCCGCCGCATAAGCGGCGGGCCTTTGTTACTTTCTGCGAAAGTAACGCAAAAGCACTTTTGACAGCCTGACGGCCATCAAAAGCGCATTTGCGCCCTACGGGGTGGTGTGGGGGCTTTGCCCCCGGCAACTGCGGTTGCCTCCCCCAGCAGGGCCGCCCTTTGAAAAGGGCACCCTGCACCCCGCCTAAACTTTGTCACTCGCCGTTGGGCAGGGTGGGAAGGCCAGGGGCCTTTCCACCGCCCGGCAAGTGTTCTCCGTGGGGTGAAAGTCAAGGGGTACGGGTTGTATTGCCTTGCGGCAATCTCCACCCGCAGGTATGCCCCCTTGACTTTCGCCCCCGCTCCCCGTGACAACCGTGACGACCGTGACGATGTTTTGCACACCGCCTCCGCACTCCAAAAAGCTGTCACAGCTGTCACGGTCGTCACGCCTGGGGTTCCTCCATCGTGAGGCTGATACTCCGTCCGGCATGGGTTCGGGCGCTTTCATAGTGGATGTGGTACTCATAGGACAGCCGCCATGCCCGGACATTCAGCCGCATAGCCAGGGCATTGGGTTTCATATCCAGCCCCAGGGCGGTGACAAGTTCCGTGGCCGTCCCTCTCCACTCTGGCCGTTCCGCCGTTACCAGGGCGGCAACAGCCTCCAACACCGGGTCGGGCGGCTCCTGCCGCAGCTCTGTTTCCCGCCGCTCCAGCTCCCACACAAGCCGTTCCTCGTCCCGTTTGAGGTAGAGACGCTGGTCTTGCTGATCTCGCCCGGAAATGTCCAGGGTGGCGGCGTTGTCTGTTCGCCGCTCCTTTTGGAGCAGGAAGGCTCCGTCTGCCGCACCCAACAAGCCGTTGGTGCCGGAGATCATATCAAACTTATCATCGGCCTGCTGCTTGCGGGTATGATGTACCACCAGGAGGCAGACCCCGCTTATATCGGCAAACCGTTTCAGTTTGGTGATTACCTCATAGTCGTTGGCATAGCTATACTTTCCGCCATCCTCCTCCCGTACTTTTTGCAGGGTGTCGATGATAATAAGCCGGGTGTCCGGGTGTTCCCGGACAAAGCCCTTTAACTGCTCCTCCAGGCCGCCGCCGAGCTGCTTTGCTCCGATGGCAAAGAACAGGTTTCCGGTACTCTCTACCCCAAACATCCGGTACAGCCGCTCCTGTAAGCGGCGGTGATCGTCCTCCAGGGCCAGATAGAGGACTGTCCCCTGGCGCACCTCATACCCCCACAGGGAAAGGCCCATACTCACATGATAGGCAAGCTGGGCCATGAGAAAGGACTTGCCCACCTTGGGAGCGCCCACAAAGAGATATGTCCCCGCATAGAGCAGACCGTCTACCACAGGAGGTCTGCCGGGGTACACCTGTTCGTAGAGGTCATTCATAGACACGGTAGGCAGATAGGCCGGGTCATTGACCCGGCTTATCTGCCGCATGATTTCCTCCAAATCTCTTTCCGGGGGCTTGTGTTCTGTCACGCCCTCTGCTATACTTTGGTTAGGTTTTTGTGAGAGCGACTGTCCCCCGTCTGCGCCAACAGACGGATATGGGACGGTCGTTTTCGTTTTCAATCCATCCATCTATCAATCCTCCCTCATGCCGTCCATGATGGCGGCGATCAGCCGGATGGTATCCAGCAGCTCCCCATCCACGCCATTCCCGGCCTCGATACGCTCCAGTTCTTCCAGAACGGCGGCAAGCTCGTTCCGTAGGGCTTTATACACCCTGGGATTGCCCTGTACCACCACATCCCGGCACAGCAGCCGCCGGGTGATGTAGTCCTGTTTGGTAAGGCCGGAGAGCCGCACAGCGGTTTCAATTTCCCTGTCCTCCTCCGGGGACACCCGGAAAGCCACAGTTTTATTTCTCCAGCGGTTGTGTCGGTCAAGATTTTTCGCTGACATGATTTAGGCCCCCTTTCGCTCCATGTCCAGTTTGTCCGCCATCTCCGCCTGCCGGGTGGGGAACAGGTGGGCGTAGCGGTAGGTAATATCAATGCTTTCATGTCCCACCCGGTCAGCGATTGCCAGGGCCGTAAAGCCCATGTCAATGAGCAGCGAAATGTGGGAGTGCCGCAGGTCGTGTATTCTGATCCGCTTGACCCCGGCCTCTTTCGCCCCCCTGTCCATCTCCCGGTGGAGGTAGGATTTTGTCACCGTGAAAATGCGGTCGGTGGATTTCACTCCATACAGGCTCTTGATATAGTCCCGCATTTCCTCACAGAGGAAAGCGGGCATTTGAATGACCCGGTTGCTCTTAGGGGTCTTGGGGTCGGTAATCACATCCTTGCCCTTAATCCGCTGGTAGGACTTGGAGATGGTGACGGTCTGTTTCTCAAAGTCGAAGTCTCCAGGAGTGAGGGCCAGCAGCTCCCCCTCCCGAACGCCGCACCAGTAGAGCATTTCAAAGGCGTAATAGGAGAGGGGCTTGTCCATCATGGCCTCAGCAAATTTCAGATACTCCGCCTTTGTCCAGAACAGCATTTCCCGTCCCTTTGGTTTGCCCATATTGCCCGCCTGGGCAGCAGGATTAACCTTTAGGTTGTAGTGGCGTACCGCATGGTTGAACACGGCGCTCAACTGATTGTGCAGCGTTTTTAAGTACACCGGTGAGTAGGGCTTGCCGTTCTTATCCCGGTAATTGAGCATTTCATTCTGCCAGGCGATGACCTCTTTGGAGTGAATGTCACACATCTTCCGCTTGCCGAAGTACGGCACCAACTTCTTGTAGAGGATATGCTCTTTCGTCCCCCAGGTGTTTTCCTTGATACGGCCTTTCATGTCCGCCACATAGACAGCCACGAAGTTTTCAAAGGTCATTTCCAGGTCAGCGGTCTGCTGTTGCAGGAATGTCCGCTCCCACTCCAGAGCCTCCCGCTTGGTGGGAAAGCCCCGTTTCATTTTCTTTACTTTCTTGCCCGTCCAGTCCTCGTAGTAAAAGGACGCATACCATGTGCCCTTTGCCTTGTCTTTGTATGCCGGCATTGTGGTTCCCTCCTTACTGTCTGTCCCGCAGCCCATAGAATTTTTCCTCGAAGTAGCGCCTGCTCACCCGTCCGGGAATGGTGAGAAAGCCTTTTTTCCTCAGCTCCTCATTCATCTCCCGCACCAGCTTGTAGGCGTAGGGCTTGGAAATGCCCAGCTCCCTGGCAACCTCCTCTGCCCTCACAAACAGCTCCTTTTCCATGGTCAGCACCTCCTTATTTTAGTTTCGCAAATATGTTAATATCCGCATTGTCATTATACATTAACACTGATGTTAATGTCAAGAATTTATTTCGCATTTTTGTTAAGATATATCTTGCATATTTCGCTTTTTTGCGCTATACTATCCTCAAAGGCGGTGAATGATATGACCGTAGGGGATAAAATCAAGAAAATCCGTACCTTTCGGGGCATGACACAAAAGGAATTGGGCCTTGCCATCGGTTTGGAGGAAAAGGGCGCGGACAACCGGATTGCCCAGTATGAGACGAATTACCGTGTCCCGAAACGGGAGCTGCTGGACAAGATGGCCGAGGCGCTGCGGGTAGACCGCCAAAACTTCTACACCATCGCCCCCGGCTCTGCCGAGGACTTCATGCGGACATTTTTCTGGCTGGACGAGGACAGCCCAGGCGCTATCCGCCTGTTTCAGCTTGTCCGCAATCCCGGCAAGACAGGGGCCTCCGATGATACCAGCGTGCGCTACAATGACAGCGACGACTGGCCCATCCATCCTCCCGTGGGGATTTACTTTCAGTACGGCCTTGTGGACGAGTTCATGCACGAATGGCTTTTGCGCCAGCAGGAACTTGACGCTGGGGAGATCACCAGGGACGAATACTTTGAATGGAAACTCAACTGGCCTTACACCTGTGACGATAGCAAGGAAAGCCAGTATTATGTCACCTGGCGGAAAAATAAATAAGACAAGCAAAAAACCGCCCTGCTGAATTTGTCGTTCAGCAGGGCGGTTTTGCTTGTCCCTTTGTGATTATTCTCTTGAGAGTACCGGGCGGACACGAATAGTATCAATCCAGTATCAAGAGCCACAGCGACTGGCAAAAAAGCCTGTATTCATGCGGGTTTGCGCCGTTTTGACGGTCATTCCCACTCGATGGTGGCCGGGGGTTTACTTGTGATATCGTAGACGATGCGGTTGATGCCCTGGACCTCATTGACGATGCGGGTAGAGATTCTGTCCAGTACGTCGTAGGGGATTCGGGCCCAGTCGGCGGTCATGAAGTCGCTGGTGGTGACGGCACGGAGGGCCAGGGTATAGTCATAGGTCCGGCCGTCACCCATGACACCCACCGAACGGGTGTTGGTGAGGACGGCAAAATACTGGTTGATGGAGGCACCCAGGCCGGCAGCGGCGATCTCCTCCCGGTAAATGGCATCGGCGTCCCGCAGGCGGTCCAGCTTGTCCTTGGTCAAGTCTCCGATGACCCGGATGGCCAGGCCGGGACCGGGGAAGGGCTGACGCATCACCAGATATTCCGGCAGCTTCAGCTCCCGACCCAGCTGACGGACCTCATCCTTGAACAGCAGACGCAGGGGCTCGATGATCTCCTTGAAGTCAACGTAGTCGGGCAGCCCTCCTACATTGTGGTGGCTCTTGATGACGGCGGCATCTCCGGCTCCCGACTCGATCACGTCTGGGTAGATGGTGCCTTGGACCAGGTAATCCACCCGGCCGATCTTCTTGGCCTCCTCCTCAAAGACCCGGATGAACTCCTCGCCGATGATCTTCCGCTTGTGCTCCGGCTCAGATACCCCGGCCAGCTTGATGAGGAAGCGCTGCTCCGCGTCCACGCGGACGAAGTTGATGTCCCACTTCTTGAAGGCGGCTTCCACCTCGTCGCCCTCGTCTTTACGGAGAAGACCATGATCGACAAATACACATGTCAACTGCTTTCCGATAGCTCTGGATAACAATCCTGCTGCCACTGAAGAATCTACTCCGCCTGACAGTGCAAGAAGTACTCTTCCGTCGCCGACTTTTTCGCGGATCTCCCGGATTGTATTCTCTACGAATGCATCCATCTTCCAGTCGCCTGCACATCCGCAGACACCTAATACGAAGTTCGATAACATCTTAGTTCCTTCTGCTGTGTGAAGTACTTCCGGATGATACTGGATCGCATATAATCCAGCTTCTGTATTCTCAGCTGCTGCGACCGGGCAGTCTGCTGTGTGTGCTGTGATCTCGAATCCAGGTGCAACCTGTGAGATATAGTCAAAATGGCTCATCCAGCAGATGGTCTTCTCAGATACACCTTCGAAAATCTTGGAATCTTTCTTATCTACCAGCACCTCTGTCTTACCATACTCACGTACCGGAGCGGATTCTACCTTTCCTCCAAGTACATGCATCATAAGCTGTGCACCGTAACATAATCCAAGAACCGGGATACCAAGTTCGAACAATTCTTTTTTATATGTCGGGGAATCTGCTTCATAACAGCTGTTTGGTCCGCCTGTCAGGATGATTCCCTTAGGATTCATAGCTTTGATCTTCTCAATATCTGTCTTATATGAGTAGATCTCGCAATATACATTGCATTCTCTGACACGTCTTGCTACCAGCTGATTGTACTGTCCACCAAAGTCAATGACAATTACTAATTCTTTTTTCACAAGAACTTCCTCCTATTTGTTTTCTATATGGCTAACCTTTATTATAAAATAGAAGTCCCGTTTTTACAAGGGACTTCTATCTTTTCTCCGATAAACCAGACTTTTTCTATCATAACTAGCAACTATCTGCTGACAAACGTTTTCTATCCTATACAATCGCATTTTTCTTCCAACTTCCTTTGAAATACCGGATCACGAAACACATTGCCCGGAATACCCAGTCGATCACCATCGCAACCCAGATACCGAATACACCCATTCCCATATATTTTCCAAGCACGTAACTGAATCCGATTCGGAAGATCCACATGGATATGCTCGAAATGTACATACATGCCTTCGCATCACCCGCTGCACGGAACGTCGCAGGCAGGCTGAACGCAACCGGCCAGATAAATATCGCACCGATTCCGTGGAAATGTATGATATCCGCCGTCGTCTTTGCTGTAAGATCGGACAGGTTATATGCATTTAATATAAATGGCAGTAAGGAGAATATAAATAATACCATCGCAGTCATACTGACATAAGTAATGAGCATTAATTTCTTATTATAATACTTCGCCTGTTCATAATCACCCGCACCCACACATCTGGAAATAACCGGTGTGATTGCCAGCGTAATTGCCATTCCCGGAAGGATCTGGAACAATGCGATTGCATTTGACACCGCATTTGCCGCAATCGCATAGGTTCCGAATGTCGATACCAGGCTGAGCACGATAATCTTTCCAAGCTGGAACATACTGTTCTCCAGGCCATTCGGCACACCGATACTTAGAATCTTCTTAACCATTTCCCAGTTAATTCGGTAACGCCAGGTCCGTTCTATGTGAAGTGTCCGTTTCTCATCACACAATAGCGCAATTATAATAATCGCCGCCGTCATCCTTGACACCAGTGTCGGAATCGCAACTCCTTCCGTTCCACGGTGAAAACCATAGATCAGGATCGCATTTCCTCCTATATTAATAACGTTCATGATGATCGATATTTGCATTGTTACCTTCGAATTGCCCATTGTACGGAAGATCGCCGCTCCTCCGTTATACAGTGCCATGAATGGAATCGATGCCGCCACGATCAGCAGGTAAATGTCTGCATGATGCATCACATCCTGGTCGATTTTTCCAAATACTGTATGTAAAATAAAGGATTTTCCCAGATATACAAGCACTGTAATGCCGATTGCACAGATCGTGATAAACCATACCATCTGCGTTGCCGACTTACAGGCTTCTTCCCGTCTGTCCTGTCCCAGGAACTGCCCCGCAACGACTGCTCCTCCCGTAGCCAGTGCTGAAAATGCATTGATCAACAGCACCATAATCTGATCTACCAACGATACTCCCGACACCGCCGCCTCGCCGACGCTTGCGATCATGATGGAATCCGCCATTCCAACCAGTACCGCCAGAAGCTGCTCGACCACTAACGGCAGGATCAATGCCAACAGTGCTTTATTATCAAAGAAATATGCCTGTCGTTTTTCTTTTTTGCTTTTTCCCATTTCCCATTTTCCTCTCCCGTAATATTTATATATCTACAGTACCTGCCACCGACAGCTTCTTCCGAATGCATAACAATACAGAAATCCTGCCACTGGCGGCTTTTCTTGCATACTTTGGTATACAAAAAAGTTCCCCAACGTATACTCTTATTATACGCTGAGGATTCTTCTCACACAATATCCCATCCCCGCAGAAATTTTTACTAAAATTTTCACTAAAAATTCCCACGGTATCTTTTTTGTCAGACTGCAGACGCTTTATTGTCCGTCCTTTTCAACATAACTGCAACCCTACGCAGCTACGAATTTATCCAGTTCTTTCCAGAGATCATCGCATTCTTCATCATATACTTTCAGCTCGATCTTCTGATCAAATCCAAGATTCATAAGACCTAACAGGGACTTTGCATCTACAATATATCTACCCCGTTTCATATCCATATCAAAAGGATATTTTTCTACGATCTTTACAAAATCTATCACATCACCAGGATTCGAAAAAATAACTTTTTTCGTACTCATTATTGGTCCCTCCTTTTTTCTTATCGGAACCATATTAACACTCTCATACATTTCCACAAGGGGGAAATATTTAAAAAAGGATGACTTTTTTTGACTGAAAATGCATTTTTTTAATGTTTTTCACTATCTAACCGTTCTTTTTCCGGTATTCAAGTGGCAACATTCCAGTCTCTTCCTTGAACACGCGGCTCATGTATTTCGGATCGGTATAACCTGCCAGTTCCGCAATTTTAGTCAGCTTCCAGTTCGTTGCCGTCAGAAGTTCTTTTACACGTTCAATCCGGTACCCACGGATCGTCTCTGTAAATGTCCGTCCCGTCTCTTTTCGAAACTGAGTGCTCAGATATTCTTCCGTCACATGTAGCTTTTCTGCAATCTCTTCCAATGTAATACCCTGATCATAATATTCTCGGATATTCTCCAGTGCCTTTTGAATCAGAAGACTCATATCGTTTTCCGCTTCGTCTTTGCTCGTCAGATATTCAAAAAAAGTATCCACTTTTTCTTCCACATCTGTCCATCCATTTGCCCTGGAAATCCATTGAAGAAATGTCTGTCCTTTTCTCTGTGCCTGTACCGCCCCGGTTTCCGCTGCCATCTGGATCAGAACCAGTGCAATTCGGATACAGCCCTCCTTGGCCTCCTGCGGGGTACATGGAAGTTCCCTGCAATAATCCCAGTATCTGGAAAATATTTTTTTCAATCGTTTCGCATCTTTATTCAGTAATGCTTCCTTGGCTTCTTTTTCAAGGTTCACCGGATATTTATATGGATATAATGCAATTTTCTGTATTTTTTCTTTACAGATCAATGTTCCCTTTTTCAATATCAGATTCCATTCTGCCGCATGATCTAGTTCTCTGACCGCTTCGTACATATTGCCGAATCCGTTGCTGACCGCCCATGTACAGATCACCCTTCCGCGCACCGTATTGCAGATCATCGGAACAATCGTCTGTTCCAGATACTGATAGGTCTCATGTTCATTTCCCATATGATAAAAAAGGACCACAAAACTCTGACGTCCGTACATCTCGATGGTATAGGCACAGAAATCCTGTTGCTGATTGAAGATTTCCAATTCTTTCAGCATCTGCAGCACTTGTTCTTTATATTTCTCATAATTAGAACTCATGCCGATACCAAGAACACCAATCCGTTCCTCCGGTGCAATCCCGTATCCTTCCTTTATAAGGTCTCCTATCTGCTGATCATCTTTGATCTTCCCGGCCATCGCATTCAGGAAAATGTATTCCAGATTCAGAATGTGTTTCCACTTTTTCTCGCTTTCCAGCTCTCTTCTCAGCCTTCCCAGTACATTACGCACTTCGTAGACTTTCAACGGTTTGACCAGAAAATCTACAGCACCAAGCTCCATCGCACGTTTCGCATAAAGGAATTCCGGGCAGGAACTTGTAACCACAATTTTGCAGGATATCCCTCTTCTCTGCAATGCCTCGATCATCTCGAATCCATCCATCTCCGGCATCCGGACATCCGTAAATATCACATCCGGTGTGAGATTATCCCGTATCAGTTTTTCGGTCAGCGCAAGACCTTCTGCCCCGTTGGACGCACTCCCCACGATCTCTATATCCGACTCTTCCTGTTCCAGACATTGTAACAGTTCGTTCTTATATAATTCATTATCTTCTATGACAATTATTCTCACGTGGAATACCTCCTTCCAGATTATATCTTCCTCTATCCCAGATGATACGCATCCAGTGTCTTCGCCAGATATCTGACTGTCTTATCCACCGCCTCGTCTACCGTCGGCTTGTCCCTGTCACTTCGCATGATTGCAAGCATTCCACGATAGATCAGCACACTCATTTCATTCAGTTCTTTGATCTCCTGCTCAGATATCTCATAATTTCTTTCTCTGATCACATCTCTTAGCAGATCTTCGTTGCGTTTGAAGAAATCTCCTTCTTTCAAAAATCCTTCGTAATCTTCTGTCTTTTCTTCCTTTTCGTTTGGATAAATCTCATAATATCTTCGGAAAACCTCATTCAGGTTCTGTGTCCCTTCCGGACTGAAGAATAAGAAGTTATAGATTCTCGGTCTCTGGAACGAATGTCTGCAAAAGCAGCGCCACTGTCCCAGATACCACTCCTGAAAATCCTTTCCCTCGGCCTTGTGTATCAACGTTTCCTGCATATATTCATCCAGACATTTTACACTTGCAAATAATTCCAGTTCATCCAGATTAGAGAAATAATGATACAGCTTTGCACTGTTGTATTTTGCCTGTTCTGCAACCTTCCTGATCGTCAGATTCTCAATTCCTTCTTTTTCCATTAATTCAATTGTCGCATTGATGAAATACGACATAATCCTTTTTCTCTTTTCCTGTCTGTTTCCTCCAACTGTTGCCACAGTCTGCTGTCCTCCTTCATTCTCTT
>OIWN01000735.1_pt1 | contig 28797 bp, 19 predicted proteins | sample 1587591 | NCBI WGS metagenome assembly OIWN01 (sample SAMEA3888901, study PRJEB22519) | human gut metagenome | biome: human gut; feature: human-associated habitat; material: faeces | place: Denmark | collected 2010 | reverse complement strand
ATGGTCATCAGCACCACCTGGTCGGCGCTCTCGTTGTAGCTGTCGATGTCGCTGATGAGGGCGATGTCCTCCAGATAGCCTTCCAGCGAGGCCTCTTCGCCGTGCTGGTCGCAGTAGCTCTTGACGTTATTGACCAGCTGGCCGAGGTTCTGCAGACGGTCAGCGGCATCCTCGTGGCCCTTGGCGGCGTCAGCTTCCAGCATGGCGCGGTAGCCGGTGATCTCGATGACATCGGAAGCGAACTCATCCAGCGTCTTTGTTTCCAGCGATTCCTGCAGTTTCTGGTAGATGTCCCAGAACTTGAACAGCGGCGCGATGGCGCGGCTGAGCTTGGCGTACTGGTCGGCATGGGAGATGACATCCAGCATACTGATGCCCTGCTGAGCCGCCAAATCCGCGATGACTTCGATGGTCGTTGCACCGATTTTGCGCGCAGGCTCGTTGATGATTCGACGAAGTCGGACATCGTCCCGGGGGTTCGCCACGATGGACATATAGGAGTGGATGTCCTTGACTTCCTTGCGGTCATTGAAGCGCTGGCCGCCCACGATCTTATGCGGGATGCCCGCACGGGTGAAGTAGCTTTCGATGGGGGCTGACTGGGCGTTCATCCGGTAGAGGATGGCGTGGTCGGCCAGATGTCCGCCCTCTTTGAGGTGCTGGCCGATGACGTCCGCGATATGGCTGGCCTCGTCCTGCTCGTTCTCGGCGGTATAGACCTGCACCTTGTCGCCCTCGCCGTTCTTGGTCCAGAGGGTCTTGCCCTTGCGCTCGGTGTTGTGCTGGATGACACAGTTGGCGGCATTCAGGATATTCGACGTAGAGCGGTAATTCTGTTCGAGTCGGATGGTCTTGGTGCCTTTATAGATGCGCTCGAAGTTGAGGATGTTCTCAATGGTCGCGCCGCGGAAACGGTAGATGCTCTGGTCGTCGTCGCCCACGACGCAGATGTTTTTCTCCGGGCCGGTGAGCAGGCTCACGAGCCGGAACTGAGCCACACTGGTGTCCTGATACTCGTCCACCAGCAGATATTTGTACTTATTCTGGTAGAACTCCCGCACGTCCTCGTGCTCCGACAGCAGGATGACCGTCTGGTAGATGAGGTCGTCGAAGTCGAAAGCACCGGCCTCCTTGAGCTTCTTTTCATAGGCGGCATAGACCTTGGCCGCAAGCGCTCCCTTCGTGTCCCGGGCCGGGGTCTTCAGGGCCTCTTCCGGGCTGATGAGCTGGTCTTTCCAGCGGCTCATCTGGTTGATGGCGCTTTTGACCGGGAAGAACTTGTCGTCCACGCTCAGCTCTTTGTACACAGTCTTCATGACACGCTGGGAGTCGTCGCTGTCGTAGATGGTAAAGCTGCGGGGGTAGCCGATCTCCTCGGCCCAGCGGCGGAGAATGCGGACGCAGGCCGAGTGGAAGGTGGAGGCGAACACCTCGTCGCCCTCTTCCCCGCCCAGCATCCGGCGCAGGCGCTCTTTCAGCTCACCGGCGGCCTTGTTGGTAAAGGTGATGGCCATGACGTTCCAGCTCCGGACGGCGTCCTTCCGCAGCATCCCATCCAGCCACGACGGGGCGTCGGTGCCGGTCATGATGGCGGTGCGCAGGGCTTTCACATCGTCCTCCGTCACCTCCCGGGGCGTCCACCTGGAGCCGTGGGCCGAGCCGAAGCGGATGAGGTTGGCGATGCGGTTGACCAGCACGGTGGTCTTTCCGCTGCCTGCACCCGCGAGGATGAGCAGAGGGCCGTTGGTGGTGAACACCGCCTCCCGCTGCATATCGTTCAGGCGTCCGAACTGCTTTTCAATATACGTATCACGCAAAGCGCAGAATTGTTGTGCGAGATCTGTTGCCATTGTTTCACCTGTTCTTTTCAATCATTTCTGGATATATCACTTAAAATATAGTATATCACATTTCAAAAAAGTTGTACATAAAAACAATGCAAACAAAAAACCGCCCCACCGCGGTCAATACCACGATGGAGCGGGGATCTCAGGAAATGCTTAGCCGAAGATGTTGATGAGGATACCAGCAGCGACGGCGGAGCCGATAACACCGGCCACGTTGGGGCCCATTGCGTGCATCAGCAGGAAGTTGGAGGGGTTCTCGCTCTGGCCGACCTTCTGAGAAACACGGGCAGCCATAGGCACAGCGGAAACGCCAGCGGAACCGATCAGGGGGTTGACCTGACCGCCGGTCAGGATATACATGACCTTGCCGCAGAGAACACCGGCAGCGGTGCCGAAGGAGAAGGCGATGAGGCCCAGCACGATGATGAACAGGGTGCGGCTGTTCAGGAAGGTGTTTGCAGAGGTGGTGCAGCCAACAGACAGAGCCAGGAAGATGGTGATGATGTTCATCAGCTCATTGCCGGCGGTCTTCTGGATACGGTCCACGACGCCGCACTCCTTCATCAGGTTGCCCAGCATCAGCATACCGACCAGAACGGCGGCATCCGGCACGATGAGGGAGACGATGATGGTGACCATGATGGGGAAGATGATCCTCTCGGTCTTGGTCACGGTGCGCAGCTGCTTCATCACGACGGTACGCTCCTTTTTGGAGGTCAGGGCCTTCATGATGGGGGGCTGGATGACGGGCACCAGAGCCATGTAGCTGTAGGCCGCGACGGCGATGGAGCCCAGCAGCTCAGGAGCCAGACGGGAGGTGACGTAGATAGCGGTGGGGCCGTCTGCGCCGCCGATGATGGAGATGGCGGCAGACTGCTTCTGGGTGAAGTCCACCAGACCGGTAGCGGCCAGCAGACGAGCGCCCATGTAAGTGCCGAAGATGCCGAACTGAGCGGCAGCGCCCAGCAGCAGGCTCTTGGGGTTGGAGATCAGGGGTGCGAAGTCGGTCATGGTGCCGATGCCGAGGAAGATCAGCGGCGGGTAGATGCCCAGCTTAACGCCCATGTAGAGCATATCGGCCAGACCGCCGTTGTTCAGGATCTCGACCCACATCGGGTGCTCGAGGCCGTCACCGACAAAGTACTGCATATGGATGACGCCGCTGCCGGGGAGGTTGGCCAGGATCATGCCGAAAGCCATGGGCAGCAGGATCAGAGGCTCGAACTCTTTGACGATAGCGAGGTAGAGCAGGAAGCAGCCCACGCAGATCATCACTGCGTACAGCCAGCCGCCCGGCTCACCGAACTTGGCAAAACCGGAACTCTGGAAAATACCGACCAGAGTCTCAATAAACTGAGTCATGTTTTTCCTCCTGTGTTAAAAGGGTGCGGTGGTGTCGTTGACGCCAGCCTTGCCCCAGCCATTCTTGCCGCGGCGGACTGCCTTCAGCACATACTTGCCGTTGCCCATAGAGTAGATGGCTGCCATGATGGCTGCCACAACGTCGCCGGGGATGCCGGCCTCGACCTGCGGGGCAGCAGCCTTTGCAGGAGCGGGCGCAGCGGCCTGTTTCACAGGAGCAGCCGGTTTTGCAGCAGAAGCAGCCTTGGCAGCTGCCTTCTTGCCGTTCATGGCGTCAAAGATCTTGCCCTCCAGCGTGATGATGGCCATCAGCAGGACGAGGATCAGAAACACCAGCACAATACCGGTTATGGTAACGATCACATCATAACCTAAATCCATGGTCTTCCTCCTATTTACTTTTTTCTTTGCCGCCCGGGGGGCGGGCGGCAAAAAGCGATTTGAAGATATTATACAATATTTTCCGGGTCGATTCAACAACTATGAACAAAAATCATGTTGTTTTTCACGGTTCTGTGAACAGCGCTTCCCTCTCAGCGGCGGCCCATGCGGGGGGTGGCGTCCATGAAGCCGGTCTCCAGCTTGTCGCCCAGACGCAGGCTCATGGCCGTACCCAGCGCGACACAGTTGACGGGGTCAGGCGAGACGGTCACTTCCACCTTCAGCTCCTGGCTCAGGTACTCAGGCAGGCCGTGGAGCTGTGCGCCGCCGCCGGTGAGGACGACGCCGTTGCGGTAGATGTCGCCGGCCAGCTCCGGAGGAGTCTTCTCCAGCACCTGATGGGCGGCGGTGCCGATCTGCTCGCTCAGGCGCATGACCGGCTCGTAGAGGTCGGCGGTGGAGACATTGACACGCACGGGCAGGCCGGTGAGCAGGCTGCGGCCCTTGATCTCCATGGTCTCGTTGAAATCCGCCTTCTGGGGGCAGCAGGCCACGTTCTTTTTCAGGTTCTCAGCGGTGCGCTGGCCGATGGCGATGCTGAACTTGTTGCGCACGAACTTCAGGATCTCTTCGTCGTAGTGGTTGCCGGCCACGCGGACGCTGGTGGCCTTGACCTTGCCGCCGAGGCTCAGCACGGCGATGTCGGTGGTGCCGCCGCCGATGTCGATGATCATCCGGCCATCCGGCACGGTGATGTCGATGCCGGAGCCGAGAGCTGCGGCGATAGGCTCATCAATGAGGTAGACCTGACGCGCACCGGCGGCCATGACGGCCTCCACCACAGCGTCGCTCTCGATGCCGGTGATGGCGGCAGGCACACAGACGGCCACACGGGGCTTGACCATGTGGGAGCTGTAGACCTGATTGACGAAGCGGCAGATGAGCTCCCGGGTCATGGTGTGGTCGCTGATGACGCCATCCTTCAGCGGGAAGATGGCGGAGATGTAGTTGGGCGTGCGGCCCACCATTGCAAGGGCCTTGTCGCCGGCCTCAAGCACGCAGTTCTTGCGGGTATCCACCGCCACCACGCTGGGCTGGTTGAGCACGACGCCCTGCCCCTCCTGCGCGATGATGATGGTCGTCGTACCAAGATCGATACCGATGTCATTCTGTGCCATAGTTGTGATATTTCCTTTCTCTGCTGCCCATTCTCTATTTCCATCGCCCATCTCCGGGCGCGGGTCATCAAAACACATTATAGTATAGCATATCTGAGGGGAAAAAGAAACCCTCTGCGGGGGTTTGCCCTCTCCGTCATTGCTTCGCAATGCCACCTCTCCCATAGGGAGAGGCACTGGCGTGCCGGTCAGGCCCACGCGGGACGAGCAAAGCCTTATTTTTTCGGAAACAGTAGTGCCCTGCTACAGAGGGCAGCAGCTTCGGGACAATATCCCTTGTCAAGCTGTTGTGAATCTCTGTAGCAGGGCACTATCTTTTACGCCATATTGAGCTTTCAGCGGTCAGCGCAGAGTTGCCCGGCACGCCAGTGGCTCCCCTACTAGGGGAGCTGGCGAGGAGCTTGCGACGAGACTGAGAGGTTGTACGAAGGACAGCCTGACCGTGAGCCACTGCGGGACAAAACCTCTCCGTCATCGCTGCGCGATGCCACCGCCCGGGTTGCGGTACCCAGCGTCTGCTTCGCTGTCGCTTGCATCCTGCTGGCCGCTGCCCCAACAACTCCTCCCTGTTTCCGCCGCTGGCGGCGGTCGTCGCCGTTGCTCCTATCGAGGGGAGGCTTTGGCATTTCGTAACGTTTCATCTTCAATCGGAGAGGTTCTCCCGCTCCGGCGGCAAGGCTTCTGCCAGCAGGGCTGCCAGGCCGCTGTAGCGCAGGTTCTGGCGGATGTTGGACATCATCCGGTTCACCACGTCCCGCCGGCCCACCACGATGCAGAGCTTCCGCCCGCGGGTGACGCCGGTATAGAAGAGGTTGCGGTAGCACAGGCGGGGCGGCACCTGTGCCGCCGGGAGGATGACCGCCGGGAACTCGCTGCCCTGGCTTTTGTGTACCGTGATGGCATACGCAATTTCCAGCTCGTTGAGGTTCTCCGCCGGGTAGACCAGCCGCCGGTCGTCCATCCGCACCACCATGGAGCGGCTGCGCACGTCGATGGACTCCACGATGCCGATGTCGCCGTTGTAGGCGCCCACACCCTGTTCCCCGCCGATGCGCTGCCACGTGATCTCGTAGTTATTGCGCACCTGCATCACTTTGTCCCCCACCCGGAAGACCCGGGCCGCGCTCTGCAGCTCCGGCTTGCCCTTCTTTGGCGGGTTGAGCAGGGCCTGCAGCTCCGCGTTGAGGGCCTGGGTGCCGGTGGGGCCGAGCTTCGTGGGGCAGAGCACCTGAATATCCTTCACCGGGTCAAACTGGTAGCTGCGGGGCAGACGGGTGGTCACAAGGTCGCAGACCAGTTTCTGGGCCGCGTCGCCGTCGGCTTCAAGGAAGAAGAAATCGTCTGTCTTTCCGCCCTTTTTCAGCGGTTCGCCTGAGATGATGTGGTGGGCGTTCTCCACGATGAGGCTCTGAGCGGCCTGCCGGAATATCTCGTTGAGGCAGACCGTCGGCACCAGCCCGGAGCGGATGGTCTCGCCGAGGATATTGCCCGGGCCGACGCTGGGCAGCTGGTCGGCGTCGCCTACCATAATAATACGGCAGCTGTACCGCAGTGCCGCAATGAGGGCCTGGAACAGCTTGACGTCCACCATACTCATCTCGTCAAGGATGACGACGTCGCACTTGAGCAGGTTCTTGTCATTGTGGATGAAGCTGACCACGCCGCCGGTGTAGTCCACTTCCAGCAGACGGTGGATGGTGGAGGCTTTCCGGCCCGTCAGCTCGCTCAGACGCTTGGCGGCGCGGCCTGTGGGAGCACAGAGGGCTACCCGTTCGGCCTCGTTCTCCAGCAGCTGCAGGATGGCGTTGACCGTGGTGGTCTTGCCGGTGCCGGGGCCGCCGGTAAGAACAAGGCAGTTCTCGGTCATGGCCTTGCGGATGGCTTCCTTTTGGAGCGGCGCATAGGCAAAGCCCTGCGCCAGTTCCAGGATTTGGATGTTCTTGTCGAGGTTTCGGGCCGTCTGCTTTCCGCGCCTGGTCAGCATGGCCAGACGGTCGGCGATGTCCTGCTCTGCAGCCAGCAGATCCGGCAGATAAATATACGGCGTGCCATCGAACATCCGCACCGCCAGTTTCCCGGTCTGGATGCAGCTGTCCAGCGCCGCCGCCAGCTTTTCGGGGGGCTGGTGGATGAAGTTCGACGCTGTTTCCAGCAGCTGCGCCCGGGGCAGACAGGTGTGGCCGTTGCCGGCGTTGTGGCGCAGGGTGCGCAGAAGGGCGGCTTCCAGCCGCTGGGCGCAGTCCCCTGCCATCTGGTAATACTGGGCGATGCTGTCGGCGTGGCGGAAGTCCAGCTGCAGCGGTTCGCCGCAGAGCAGGTAGGGGTTCTGCTGGATGGCCTGCATGGCCCCCGGCCCGAAGGTGCGGAAGACCTCCATCGCCCGGCGGGGGCTGATCTCGAACTGAGCCAGATAGGCGATGAGCTCCCGCATTCCGAACATCCGCTTGAACTCCTGCTGGATGCGGTCGGCCTTGTCCGCCGAGATGCCCGGGATGAGGGTGAGCTGGGCGGGGTCGTTGGCGATCACTTCCAGCGCCGCCGCGCCGAATTTGTCAATGATCTTATCCGCCGTCCGAGCCCCGATGTAGGGCAGCGACCGGCTGGCGAGGAAGGCGTAGACGGCCTCGAGGTCTTTGGGCATATCCGTCTCGCACTCCTGTGCGTGGAACTGTCGGCCATAGGTGGCGTGGTTCTCGTACCTGCCCCGGCAGACGACGCTCTCGCCGGCGTGGAGCTCTCCCACCACGCCGCACACAACGGTGACGACACCGCCGCCCGACACCTCGAACACGGTGTAGCCGTTGTCCTCGTTCAGGTAGATGATGTCCTCTACCGTGCCTTCCAGCCGTTCCAGCTCCTGCTCCATCGTCCCGCCTCCTCGTTTTGACACAACTATATATAGTATAGCGGTTTTGGGGGGATTTGTAAATATGAGGGAGCTTTGAAGGTCAGGCCGGTCTTCATCGGGGAGCCTCTGGCGAAGAGGCGGGGCTTTGCGGTATGCCAAAGCCTCCCCTCGGTAGGGGAGGTGGCATTGCGAAGCAATGACGGAGAGGTTTAATTCTTACGGCAAGGCTCTCCTCCGTCCAACCTCTCAGTCACCTTCGGTGACAGCTCCCCTTGTAGGGGAGCCTCTGGCGAAAAGGGCAGGTTTCCGGGTAACGGCGAAACTGCCCATGAGCGAAAGGCGCAAAAAAGCCCCCTTGGAGCTGCTGCTCCTTGGGGGGCGTTTCGTTTGGTGAAGCTATCAGAAGTTCCGCAGCCTCTCAATCCTCCACCCGCGCTGCGGCAAGCTCCTTCGTCAGGCGCTTGCGCACTGCAAAGTACGCCGGGATGAGGAAGAAGCAGGCGAAGAACCATGCCACAGGGCTGGCGATGCAGGCCGCAAAGTAGCCCCAGAGCGGCACGAACCAGAAGCCCACCATGGCACGGGCGACCATCTCGGCCACGCCCGCGAACATGGCAAGGCCGGAATAGCCCAGGCCCTGGATGGTGTAGCGGTAGATGATGAGGACAGCCAGCGGGATGTAGAACACGCTGTTCCAGAAGATGAAGCTGCGGGCATTCGCCATGATCTCCACCTCGCTGCTCTCGAGGAAGAGGCTGATAAGCGGCACATCCAGCACACGCAGGATGAGGAAGGATGCCACGCTGTAGACGCAGCCAATGCCCAGCGCGGTATTGACGCCCCGGTCCACACGCTTGAGGTCGTGAGCGCCCATGTTCTGGCTGGCGTAGGTGGTCATGGCGGTGCCGATGCTCTCCAGCGGCACGCTGAGGAACTGAGCGGCCTTGCTGCCTGCAGTCTGCGCGGCCACGATGCTGCTGCCCAGACCGTTCACCGCACCCTGCAGCACGACGCTGCCGATGGCGGTGATGCTGCACTGCAGGCCCATGGGGATGCCCATGTTGCAGAGCTTGAGACAGTGGCTGGCGCTCAGACGGCCCTCTTCCCCGCTCCACTTCAGCTCCGGGTAGTGGCGGCCGATGTAGATGAGACTGCCGATGCCCGCCACCGCCTGACTGAACACAGTGGCGAAGGCCGCGCCGAACGCCCCCATCCGGAAGGTGAGGATGCAGAGCAGGTCGAGGCCGATGTTCAGTACACTGGCCACCAGCAGGAAATAGAGAGGCCGCTTGCTGTCGCCCAGCGCGCGCATGAGGGCGCTGGTGACATTGTACAGCAGGGTGAAGGGGATGCCCCAGAAGATGGTGCGGATGTAGATGTCCGCGATGTCGATGATGTTGTCGGGGGTGTTGGTCCAGACCAGCACCGCCCGGGTCAGGGCCACCGTCACCACCGTGAGCACGACGGCGAAAAAGAGGCTGAGCCAGACGGTATTGGCGGTGTAGCGCCGCATCTCGCGGTAGTCCTTCGCGCCGAAGGTCCACGAGATGGGGATGGAGAAGCCGCAGGCGATGCCGTTGACGAAGCCCAGCACCAGATAGTTCAGGCCGCCCACGCTGCCCACCGCCGCCAGCGCATCCACGCCCACGAAACGGCCCACGATGATGGTATCGGCCAGATTGTAGAACTGCTGGAACAGACTGCCCAGCATCAGCGGCACCGCAAAGGCAAGGATGAGCTTGAGCGGGCTGCCCTGTGTCATGTCTTTTGTCATACAAAGCCCCTCCCCGGGCGGTCACTTAACATTTCTTTGCCAGATTTTTACCGACAAAAACGCCCTGCCGGACGAGGGGCAGGACGTTTTGCGTTTCATGAGTGGTATTATACTCAGCTCATCGTGATTTTGCAAGGGGTTTTTCTCAGATTTCTTCGTACAACATTGCTATTTTCTATCGGTGGTTTTTGGTGATTGTGCGCAGGTCAGTTTCCGCGTCCCGCGTGCCGGCCCCGAGGGCCGCGGGGTTCGCCGCTCTTATCCTTTCGTTCTGTGTATCATGCAATGCCGTCGATGCCGCTCAGGCTCTCCTTTGAGGGGCTTATGAGATGCCCCAAGTCCTCCGGTATCCAGAGTTTGGCCTTCTCCAAATCCTCCGGTATCCAGAGCTTTATCTCACCCTGGGTATCCGGCAGGTCATCCCAGTCGTCACCACGGTCGGTATAGCGCCGCAGGTCACTCTCCAACGGATCGGTATACTTTTTGCGCTCCGTGACGGTGGGTTCGACCAGAACGAGCAGTGGCTTCTTATCCTCCTCGGGAGCGATGTCCTCAAATCGGGCAGCCAGCTGTTTCAGGGACTCGTCAAGCCCGATTCCCGGCGTTTCCGTTCTCGCAGGCTCGAGCCACCAATCCAAACTCGGGAGGTTGTCCCTTTTTTTCGCAAGTTGGAAGTCCATCATCTCCAGCTCTTGTTTCCGTAATTCGTCGCGTTCGCGTCTGAGCTCTTCACTCGTTTTTTGCTCTACCTCTTCGTGGGTCAATATCAGCCGCTCCTGCGGCTCTGGCGTCTGCACCGGCACCCACTCCTGATAGCGCTCCGACAGGTCGTCCCGCGTCTCGCCGTCCAGCCGGAGGCTGATGTCCTCCCTGTTCTGCTTCAGCTCCACGTCAGCGTCCTCGCCCGCCGCGTCGGCCATCTTGTCCACGCTATAGTGGGTCATGGTGTCCTCATAGCGGAAGAAGATGTCCTCCACGCCGTCCTCCCGGAGGCTGGAGATGTCGGTGGTGACGGTGGAGCGGGGAGCGGCGCTCTCAATAAGCACCACACCCCCCGGGGTGAGATCCGCTCTGGCGTCGGCGGCGCTGTCAATGGCCAAAGCAGGATCCAGCCGCTGGATGGTGACCCGGCTGGAAAAGAAGCCGCCCACCACCATGCCGCCGGGCAGGGGTTCGGGAGCGTTCTCCTGTGCCGGGGGCTGGACGTCATCATCATCGTCGTCCGGCTGGGGCGTGGGGGTGGAGGTGTAGTCGTAGCCCATCCCCTCCATCACGGTGCCGTCCGCGTTCAGACGGGTCAGCCGTCCTCCCGTCACCTTATGTTCATCGTCAGAAAGATTCTCCGTGGGTATCTCGCCGTAGCTACCGCCGATGGCCGGGGCCTTGGCGTCCGTCGTCTGGCTCCCCGCCTTGGCCGTCACCTCGGCGTCGCCGCAGATGTAGAGGTGTCCCGGATTCGGGTCGTCGGTGTCGCCCGACGCGCGGCCTGCTCCGTCGCCGATGCCTGCCGCGTTGCTCCCGCCCACAGCCTCGATGGTGCCGCCCCGGATGGTGATGTTGCTGCCGGTGCTCTCCTTTCCCCCGCCAATGCCTGCGCCGCCGTCGCCGCCCTCAGCGGTGAGGGAGCCGTCCTTGCCCTTGTCATCCTTGATGGTCAGCTTGCCGGAGGACTCATCGCCGTTCTTCTCAAGACCCGCCTTATAGCCGCCGCTCTTCAGCTCGTTGTCGCCGTCCAGCTCAATGGCGGCATCGTGGTCGCCCTTCACGGTGACGGCGGCATTGCTCTCCCGGACAGGGCCGTCACCGCTGCCATCCACCTCGGTCTTGCCGCTGACGTCAATTTTCAGGTCGTCGAAGGTGACGTCCACGTTGCCCTTGGAGGTGTCGATGGTGACGGTATGCTCCTCCGACTTGCCGGTGATGACGGTGTCTCTGTCCTCCTGCTCGATGGTCTTGCCCTGTGTGACCCTGTTTGTGCCTTCGTCGCCCGCTTCCACGGTGATGTCGCCGTCGGCGATGTTCCACCGGGCCGCATAGGCCGGGATGCCGGAGCTCACCACGATGCCCGCGATGACGGCGGCGGCCACGCCCCGCCGGAGTGCGCTTTTCAGTCTCATAGTCTGTCCTCCTTTGGTCGGTTCGTCTTTTGAAAAATCAGCCTTTTCTGACACAAGCTTACCAAAAAATTCAGAGAATGTAAATAAAATCTGCGCGAATCGTGGTGTTTTCGGCGTGAGTAGCCCTCTCCGTCTGCTCCGCAGACACCTCTCCCATAGGGAGAGGCACTAGCGTGCCGGGCAGGCCCACGCGGGACGAGCAAAGTTTACTCTATCCGAAAACAGTAGTGCCCTGCTACAGAGGGCAGCAGCTTCTAGACAAGAGCACTTTGTCAAGCTGTTGTGAATCTCTGTAGCAGGGCACTATCTTTTACGTTATATTGAGCTTTCAGCGGTCAGCGGAAAGTGGCTCGGCCTGCCAAAGCCTCTCCTACAAGGAGAGGTGGCACGCTGTAGGCGTGACGGAGAGGTTGTACAAAGACGAGCCTGCCCTCTGTAGCAAGGCCCGCCCTTTTACGCCATATTACGCCTCAGGCGTCCAGTAGGAAGTTGACCGGCCTGCCAATGGCTCCCCCTCTGGGGGAGCTGTCACGCCTGCGGCGTGACTGAGAGGGCTATTCCGCGTAGTGCGCCAAAAACTGCTTGGTGCGCTCCTCCTGGGGGTGGTCGATGAGCTGGCGGGCCGGGCCTTCCTCCACCACGACGCCGCCGTCCATGAACAGGATGCGGTCGGCCACGTCGCGGGCGAAGTGCATCTCATGGGTGACGATGATCATGGTGGTCTTTCGGTCAGCGAGGTCCCGCAGGACACGGAGGACTTCGCCGGTCAGCTCCGGGTCAAGGGCGCTGGTGGGCTCATCGAAGCAGAGGATGTCCGGGTGGAGCGCCAGTGCGCGGGCAATGGCCACCCGCTGCTGCTGACCGCCGGAAAGCTGGTGGGGGTAGTGGCCTGCCCGCTCCGACAGGCCCATCTGGGCCAGCAGGTCACGGGCCTGTGCTTCCAGCTGGGCGTGGATGGCCTTTTTGTTGGCCTTGTAGTCGGGCTGCTCCTTCGCCAGAAGCTCCCCCGCCAGCATCACGTTTTCCAGCGCGGTGTACTGGGGGAAGAGGTTGAAGTTCTGGAACACGAGGCCGAAGTGGAGGCGCTTTTTCCGCACCTCGCTCTCCCGCTGGGTGGCAGGGTCGGCGGCGTCCCACATGGTCTCGCCGTTCACCCGGATGACGCCGGTGTCGGGACGCTCAAGGAAATTCAGGCAGCGCAGCAGCGTCGTCTTTCCTGAGCCGGACGAGCCGATGATGGCCAGCGCCTCGCCCTGTTCCAGTGTGAGCGAGATGTCCCTGAGAACTTTTGTCTCGCCGAAATTCTTCCCGATGCCGGAGGCTTCGAGTAATGCCATAGTTCATATCCTCCTTAACAGCGGAAATAGTCCATCTTTTTCTCGGCCCAGTCCAGCAGCAGGGTGAGTGCTCCGACAAAGACGAGGAAGAAAATTGCGGTGGAGAACAGCGGCCAGATAAGGCCCTTGGCGCTGTACTCCTTTGCCATCATGATGATCTCCTTGTTGGCAATGACATTCGCCAGCGAGGTATCCTTCACCAGCGTGATGACCTCGTTGCCCATCGGGGGCAGGATGCGCTTGACGACCTGCAGGAGCGTGACCTTGAAAAAGATCTGGCTCCTGGTCATGCCCAGCACCTGACCGGCCTCGGTCTGGCCTTTCGGCACAGCCTCGATGCCGCCGCGGTAGATCTCAGAGAAGTAGCAGGCGTAGTTGATGGCGAAAGCTACCACCGCCGCCACCAGACGGCCCGAAGAGCCGGAGGGCCAGGGGTTGGTCATGCCCAGCAGGCCGGGGCCGAGGTAGATGACGATGATCTGGAGCATCAGCGGCGTGCCGCGGATGACCCACACGAAGGTCTTGACGACGCCCCGCAGCGGTGCGCACCGGCTCATGGAGCCAAAGGCCACCACAAGGCCCAGCGGCAGCGAGAACAGCAGGGTCAGAAAGAACAGCTCACAGTTGAGCGCGAATGCGCCGGTCAGACGCTCCAAAATCACAGTCACAGAATCACTACACCTATCCGTTTATAATGTAAGTTACTCAGCCAGAGTCAGGCCGTACTTGTCGGCCAGAGCCTGCATGGTGCCGTCAGCCTTCAGCTCGTCGAAAGCGTTGTCCACAGCCTCGGCCACGTCGCTGCCCTTGCGGAAGGCCACGCCGTACTCCTCGACGTTCAGCTCATCCACCATCCTGAGGTTTGCGTAGTCGGTACCCTCGCCGATCATGGCAGAAGCCAGAGTCAGGTCGAGGATGGCGGCGTCAGCGGTGCCGGCGGCGACTTCCATCAGGCAGTCGGTCTGAACAGCCTTGGAGATGAAATCAGCCTGAGACAGGTCGGCGTTCTCGGTGATGGTGGTCTCACCGGCAGAGCCGGCCTCGGCCACCACGGTCTTGCCGATGAGGTCGGCGGTGGAGGTGTAGTCGGTGCCGTCCTTCACCACCACGACCTGGGCGTTCTTGACGTAGGGCTCGGTGCAGGCCATGTTCTCCTCCCGGTCATCGGTGAGGGTCAGGCCGTTCCAGATGCAGTCGATGCTCTTTGCGGCCAGCTCGGTCTCCTTGGTGTCCCAGTTGATCTCCACGAACTCCGGCTCAACACCCAGCTTCTCACAGACGGCGGTGGCCAGCTCGGTATCGAAACCGGTGAAGCTGCCGTCGGCGTCGGTGTAGTTCATCGGCTCATACACGGTGTAGCCGATGACCATTTTGCCGTTGGACTGGATGTAAGCCAGGTCGCTGTCAGCGGCCGCGGAGCTTGCCGGGGCGGCAGAGGCGGCGGCAGAAGAAGCAGCCGTGGAAGTGGATGCAGAACCGCCGCAGGCGGCAAGGCTCAGTGCCATCGCACCGGCCAGAAAAGCAGATACCAGACGTTTCATATACAAATTCCTCCCTCAGTTTCAGCAGAAGCGGCGCTTCGTTTTACCGCTTTACCATGCTAAATTGTTAAACTGTGACTATAGAATAGCGCGTTTTGCCCCGTTTGGCAAGAGGAAAACCGATTTTTTCGCGTTTTGACGGTTTCCGCCTGTATTCAAGGGAGGGACATAGGAAAATTGAACAAAGCCGTGCCTTTCCGGCACGGCTGCGGCTCACGGGCAGGCTGTCCTTCGTACAACCTCTCAGGCGCTTCGCGCCAGCTCCCCTAGTAGGGGAGCCTCTGGCGAAGAGGCGAGGCTTTACGGTATGCCAAGGCCTCTCCTACAAGGATAGGTGGCATTGCGAAGCAATGACGGAGAGGTTGTATGAAGGACAGGGCGCTCCGCAAGGCGCAAAAATCCCCCTCGGGGAGTCTCTCCGAGGGGGATGCTGTCCGTTTTTCTTATCTTCCCGCCGCAGGAGCGTCAGCTTCTCTCCGGGATGTCGCCTACCATGATGACGAAGAGCCTGGGGTTGCCGTTCTCATCCTTCCACCTTCCGAAGCCGACCCGGTAGCTGGATGCGAGGAAGCTGATAGTGGTCCAATTTTTCTCATTCGGTTCCGGCAGTACCGGTCTGTAGTCGTTACAGAGGTCGATGGCCTGCTTGACGGGGTCGTCCGAGCCTCTGTCCGCTCCATTGTAGAAGATGACCTGTTTGTTGGCGGTGCCGGGGGCGATGCCGATGGTATTCAAGAGCGCTGTGCGAGGCTCAGAACCGATAGAGTGGTAATTGCCCAACTTCAATTTGTTAATGAGAAGAGTTCTTCCATCCTCAGAGCTCACCTGTGTGTACTTCTCCGCCGCCTCACTCAGCTGCGGGTCGGCCTCGCAGGTGATGTTCTTACCATACCGCACATTTATGATGTCCGCCAGAGCCTCGGCCCGGAGGGTGTCGTCCGACTTATCGCCCAACTTATCGCCGCAGCCGGTGAGCAGGGCCAGCGCCATCACGCCAGCAAGGGCAAGGGCAAACAGCTTTTTCAATTTCATGGTCGTTTCCTCCTGTGTCAGTTCTGCGGGGTCTTGATGGTGGCCTGTGTTTGCAGTGCGAGGTAATAGCGGTGGCCGTCACTCTTCTTGTCCGTCATTGTAAAGGCTATGGCTTTCAGAATCGGTATGCCGGAAGCTAGCGGATAAATCTCTATCCCCTGGCTGTACTTCATACTCTCCGCCTGCGCCAGCGCGCTCTGGCCCGGCTTCACTTCTCCGACCCAAAGCCGAACGCTGCCTGTCACCAGATAGTCCTTCAATTCATTTTTAATGATGATCTGTGCATCCCCGGTCAGCCCACCCGCTTCATTATTCAGCCAGCTCGGCTGGAACTGCTGTGCGATGGCCTCGAGCTTTTTGTCCAGCGTCTCGTCCTTCTGATAGTCAACATTTTGTCTCGTTTTCATTAGAGAGCGGAAGCACTCTTCTACCTGCTTGGCTTTGGAGCTGCTGTCCGAGCAGCCGGTGAGCAGGGCCAGCGCCATCACGCTCGCAAGGGCAAGGGCAAGGAGTCGTTTTGCAGTTTTCATCGTCGCTACCTCCAATCGTGGGGTGTGTTTCGGTGATTTTATTATACCATACCCCCCCCCCCCCCCCCCCGCAAGTGTGATTCACGCAGGTTTCAGGCCCTTTCGCGCAGGTTTGGGGGTGAAAAGGCTCTCCCTTTGGGAGAGCTGGCGAGCGGAGCGAGACTGAGAGGGCAAGGACGCTGACGGAGATGTACAAGCGCGGCGATAGCATCGCTCTTACAAAGGGCCTGCTTATCGCTGCGCGGCGGCTCTCGGGAGACGGGCTTGCCCTCTCCGTCTGCTTCGCAGACACCTCTCCCAAAGGGAGAGGCTCTGGCCTACCCGCAGGCGCAAAAAAACCGCCACCTCACGGTGACGGTCAGACTTTCCGTTCAGTTTATAATGACGCATTCTCAAACGCATCCCCTGCGGCCTTTTGCAAAGCGTCGATGGAGATGGTGCAGAGGGCCGCGAGGTCGGCGTCCGAGCCGTCGGCAGGGATGTCCGCCACCTCTTTCTCAGTCTTGCCCTTGAGGTAGCTGCAATAGCCCTCGCTGTGCTCGTACCACTCCTTGCCGAGGCTGGATGCGTTCCGCATCCCGTAGCTGTCGCCCAGCTCAAGCTTGGAGCGGACGGTGTCCGGGGCGGTGACGCCGCCGTCTGCCGCGATGGTCAGCGCAGGCTCTGCCATGTCGCCGATGGCGCTGGTCACACGGCCATCGGCATCCAGCGTCAGGGCCACGATGGTAAGGTCAACTTCTGCGTTCACATCCTTGTCGTCGGTGGCGGTGATGTCCGAAGAGGCATTTTCCGCCTCCACGCCGAGGCTCACCCGGTCGCCCTTTGCCGCGCCGAGGGCGACCGCATTCGCGCAGGCTTTCGCCACGGCGTCGCGGTACCGATCCACCCGGATGGTGCAGCCGGACAGCAGGTCGGCGTCCACAGCCTTGCCGTCCTTATCGGTTTCCAGCATGGATGCCTGCTCGGGCGTCATGCCGATGAGGTAGTCGGCGAAGTCATCGGCCTGCTCGGCCCAGCCCTTTTTCAGCGAAGATGCCGCTGCCAGCGGGTAGTCGTCCCCTTTCTGGCGCTTGGTGCGGTAGTCGGTGGGCATGGTGACGACGCCTTTGCCGTCGGCGGTAACTTCCACTTCCAGCTCATCCAGCATCACGTCGGCCAGCTTGCCGTCTCCGTCCAGCAGGACGGCGGCGGCGATGGTATGGATGGTGCCGGTGCGGGCCTCGTCGGAGGCCTCGGTCAGGATGCCGAGGCCGGTCTTCCAGCCGCCGGTCTGGGTGGTGCTGGCGCTACCGGACGAGCCGGACATGGCGTTCGAGCTGCTCATGCTGCCGGAATCGCTGCTGCCTTTGCGGCAGCCGGACAGCAGCAGTGCCGCCGCCACGGCACAGCTCAGAAGAGCTTTTTGTCTCTGTGTCATAAGCGTTACGCTCCCTTTCATCTCTTTGGGAGTAGTATAGCCCGACACAGAGCCAATCATGCACGTTTGCTCTGAGACCGACGTGTTATCTGGCAAAGTGGGGCAATATTGACGTTATATCATGCAAAATCGCACTTTGCCACTGTGGCAATCTGGTAAGCAGCTGGCACTCTGACCCCACTTTGCCAAAAGGGGCAGAATGCCAAGTTGGCAAACTGGCAAAATATAACGTATCTATATTATTAAATAGCCATATTGCCACTTATTCTACCACAGTATCTCTCACATCAGCGGGCTCAACAGGCGGAGCACACTGTCCAGCAGCGTCCCGGCCAGCGAGGTGCGGCAGTCGGCCAGCTGCACTTCCCGGCACTCTGGCAGGGTGCGGAGCACATCGTCCCGCAGCGCAATGACCTGACTGTTATAGAGCAGCAGCGCCCCGCACTCAAAGTGGAGGAAGAGGCTGCGGTAATCCATGTTGATGCTGCCCACCACGGCGGCGCGGTCATCGCTGACGTAGCACTTGGCGTGGAGGAAGCCGGGCGTGAACTCGTAGATGCGCACCCCCGCCCGGAGCAGCGGCACATAATAGGAGCGGGTCAGCCGGAAGACGAGCTTCTTGTCCGGGATGCCCGGCAGCACCAGCCGGACGTCCACGCCCCGCTTTGCCGCCGCCTTGAGGGCTTCCAGCATGGTCTCGCCCACCGCGAAGTAGGGCGTGTAGATATAGACGTACCGCTGGGCCTGATTGATGATATTCAGGTAGACCGTCTCGGCCAGAGCCTCTTCGTCCAGCGGGCTGTCCCCGTAGGGCTGTATCACTCCGTCCGACTGGGCAGACAGGGCCTCAGCCTGCGGCATAAAGGGCGTATAATCCTCCTCGCTGGGGCGGAAGGCGTTCCAGTGGTCGAGGAACATCACCGTGAAGTTCCAGACCGCCGCGCCCTCGGTGCGGAGAGCTGCGTCCTTCCAGTAGCCGAACCGCTCTTCTTCATTGATATACTCGTCGGCCAGATTGATGCCGCCCGTATAAGCTGTATTTCCGTCCACGACCACGATCTTCCGGTGGTCGCGGTGATTCATGACCAGCGACACCAGCGGCACCACCGGGTTGAACGGGATGCAGCGGATATGCGCCCGCTCCATCTGCACCACGAAATCGGACGGCAGGCCCAGCAGACTGCCGAAATCGTCGTAGATGAGCCGGACATCCACCCCCTGCGCCGCCTTGCGGACGAGGATGTCCTCTACCCCCTTCCACATCTTGCCGGTGCGGACGATGAAGAACTCGAGGAAGATGAACCGCTCTGCCTTTTCGAGGTCGGCCAGCAGGTCAGGGTACATGGCCTCACCGCAGGGGTAGTATTTTGCCGTGGAGTTTTTCCATGCGGGGTACGGCCCGTACTCCGAAACATACCGGCTCAGTCCCCTGCTGGCGGGGTCGAGGGCGTCGGTCTGGCCCGGCTGCTGGGCGAGGTCGGCGGTGTGCTGGCGCTCCACCGCCTGCATCCGCTGGCGCATCCGCTTGGCGGGGGCCTTGTTGCCGAAGGCCAGATAGAGCGCACCGCCCAGCAGCGGCATCATGCCGATGAGGACGAGCCAGATGATCTTATAGTCGCTGTTCTCGTCCTTCCGCACGAGGTAGAGGGTGATGAAGAGGCTGAGGACGTTCAGCCCCGCATTCACCCACACCTTTCCGGCGGTGAGGGAGAAGAAGGCCCAGAGCAGCCATCCGATCTGCAGCAAAACAAGGGCCACTGTGACCATGGCCCTGTTGATGACACGATTGAAGAACCGTACGACCGGCAGCCGAAAGAACATCTGCGCCTCCCCCGCTGCCTTTCGGCAGCATTTTTATGGAAATAGTATAGCGCAGAGATGCGGAGATTTCAAGCTCAGGCGTCCGCGTCCTCGAAGCCCACCATGAGGCCGCCCAGCTCGGCGTAGTAGCTGCACAGGCCGCCGCACTCGGTCACCCGCACCTGTGCGCCCTCGAAGACAGCTTTCACCATGTGCATCAGGCGCTCGGCGGCGGCGGGGTTGCCGCAGTGGGCAATGATGACCTTGCCGTTCGTGTAGCCGTGACCCTTGAGTTCCAGCACGAGACGCTCGAGTGCGCCGTGCTCGCCGCGGGTCTTGCAGAGGACGTCCAGTTCGCCCACATCGCTGGCCTTGCCGATGACCCGGATGTTGAGCATCCGCGCCACAGCAGCCACAGCGGGCTTCACGCGGCCATTCCGGGCCAGATTCGCCAGCGATTCCAGCGAGAACAGCAGATGGGTGTGGTGACGGTAGCGCAGCATCTCTTCGCACACCTCGTCAAAATCCTTACCCTCTTCGATGAGCGCACGGATATGCTCTGCCAGCAGCACCAGTTCCGGGCCGGCAGACAGGCTGTCCAGCACAAAGACCTGAGCACCCGGGTGCTCTGCCTGATACTCCTCTGCGGCCAGCTGGGCGGCGTTGCAGCTGCCCGACAGGGTGCCGGTGATGGTGATGGCATAAATTTCATCTGCGCCCTCATAAGCCTCCAGCCAGTCGCCGATGTTGGGGCAGGAGGTGCTGGTCTTGCCCTTATAGGTGCGCAGGGCAGTCGCCATTTCCACGGCGTCCAGCGTGCCGTCGTCGAGGTATTCCCTCTCGTCGGTCACGATCTTCAGAGGCACAGCAGCAAAATCAATGCCGTCCAGCGCATACAGGCTGGCAGAAGAGTCCACAACGATTCGTTTCATCTCATCTATCTCCATTCCGGCGGGTGTCCGCCGCATTTTTTACGTTCGGTGAGTCCACTATATCAGTTTTTCAAAAACCTGTCAAGCGATTTGCAAAATTCTTAATATTGTTTTCATAAACGGTTGACCCCGACTCAAAAATGCGATATACTACCACCATGAATCAGGAAATGAAACGCCGTGTCACGGCCTGCGCCGCCGGGTTTTCCCTGCCGCGCTACCGGGAGCTGCCCTCCGTGGGGCTGTATCTCGACCAGACCGTGCAGCTCGTCAACAGCTGCTTCCGGGGCTTCCCCGGGGTGGAGCTCACCCCCTCCATGGTGAGCAACTACGTCAAGAAAGGAGTCATCTCCCACCCCGTCAAAAAGAAGTATTCCCGCGAACAGCTGGCTTCTCTCATCTATATCGTATTGTCTAAAAATGTCCTCTCGCTGGAAAACATCGACACCCTGTTCCAGATGCAGCGGGCTCACTGCACCGCCGCCGAAGCCTACGACTACTTCTGCGACGAGGTGGAGAACTGCCTGCCCTACATCTTCGGTGCCAGCAGCACCATCTGCGGCCTCGACCCGGATGCCGACGACGAAAAGCGTCTGCTGCGCGGTACCATCGTCGCTGCTGTGAACAAGATGTACCTCGACTGCTGCTTCGTCGCCATGCGGCAGGAGGAAGCCCTCTGGCCGGGGATACTCGGCGACTTACAATAAGATAGGTACAAAAAGCCCCCGGCACCATGCGGAAGTGCCGGGGGGCTTTTCGTACAAAGCGGGGAGATGCGGAAGCTCTCCGCCTTGGGGAGGTGGTTATTTAGTGGAGCAGCTCGTTGTGTGCAACGCCGCCCACCGTCAGCTCTGCGCTCTCACCGGAGTGGGTGAGGGTAAAGAGGGTGTCGTCCACGCCCAGAGACAGCATGCTGTCGATGTTCAGGGCGGTCTCACGGAGCTGGGTGCGGAACACGAGGGTGTTCACGCCCTGAGCCTTCAGCTCCCTCAGGTTGCCCAGACAGCCGGAAAGCAGGGCAGTCTCGGCAGGCACTGCAATGATGTACCGGCCATCGGCAATAGAGGTCTCGTAGGCCCCTGCCCCGGTAACGGTGAGGGTGACAGCGGAGCTGCCGCTGTTCTCGGCAACAGCCTGCTCGGGTGCGCCGCAGCGGTTGCAGACGCCATTCACAAACTCGTGGCCCAGTGCGTCGATGATCTCTTCGTAGGTCTCGCGCTCATGGCCCTCGGTGGTGCAGGTATAGATCCGCTTGCCCGGGGTGGTGCAGGTGGGCTGTACCGTAGCCGTCAGCTCATACTTGAGGTTGCCGGTCTCCACGCCGACCAGATCGCCGACCACCTCAACCGTGCCGTCGTCTTTCTTGACCACCTCGGCGTTCTTGACCTCTTCGATCTTGCCGCCAGCGGTATTGATCTCGATCTTGCCGGTGATGCCGTTTCCATTCTCATCCGAGTTGCCCGGCTTGGCGGTGACAAAGGTGCCGCCCTCCTGAACCTCCAACTGGGTCTTACTGTCATTGCCAATCACCGGGGTGATGTTGACGCTGTTGCCATTGGCGGCTGTGCTGGTGGCGCTCTCAGACTTGCCGCCTGCGGCAGTGAAGGTGCCCTCCTTCACCGTGACCTGCGTAAAGTAATCACAGCTTCCCTTGATGGCATCGCCGCCGGTGGCCTTGCCCGAGCCCGACTTGGCATTGCCGCCGATGAGCGTAGTCTCGCCGGCGGACACGATGCCGCCATACTCTCCCCAGAGGGCATTGCCTCCCGTGGCATCGCCACTTTCCGACTCTGCATTGCCGCCGATCGCCGTCAGCTTACCGCCTTTCTGGACCTCATAGCCGCTGCCTATTCCCCAGAAGCCAAGAGCATTACCACCTTGGGCTTTTCCGTCCGTAGTCTTCACATCCTTGCCAATGGCAATGACCTCGCCGCCTTCTCCAACAGTGAACTTTCCATTGGTCCCAATGCCGCCATTTGCAATGAGCTTCGAATTTTTGATGTTACTATCCTTTTCGGTCTCCACGCCGCCGGTGGCGGTAACCGTTGCATCCATCAGATCCAGTCTTCCAGCGCGGATGCCGTAGCCGTCGTAGTTGTCGCTCTCACCAGTGCCTGCGCCGCCGGTGGCAGACAGAGAAGAGCCCTCCTTGCCCTGGATCGTCAGCTTGGCGTCATCCGACGCAACAACAACCCCGGCGGCTTTTCGGCCACCCGTGTACCCGCTGCCGCCAGTCAGCTCATTCTTGCCGTCCAGCTCCAGAGTCACATTGCCGGTGCCGGAAACGGTCACAGCGCTCTTGTTTGTATTCCCTGCATCCACCTTCAGGTCACGGAGGATGACCTTCAGGGTCTCTTTCGACTTATTGATGATCTTCACCACATTGTTGGCGGCAGTCTGTACGCTTTCGGAAAGGGAGGTGGGGGCGTTGGTGTCTCCGTAGGTCTTCTCCTCAGCCTTCTGCTCCGCAGCAGGCTTGGCGGCCTCCTTCTGGGCTTCGGGGTCATACTGGCCGTACTCGATCACCTGATCGGAGGTCTTTTCGGTCTTTTTGTCCTGCTCCGGCTCCTGGGTTTCGGCGGGCTTCTGCTCGGTCTTCTTCTGCTCGTCCTCCGGGGCCAGCAGCTCCTGAGAGGTGGGCTCATCGCCCTCGTCCTCGCCCTCGGCGGCAGAGTTCTGGGTCTTATCCTTGCCCTCGGTCTTGGTCTCGCCGGACTTTTCAACCTCGGAGGCGTTTTCGCCGGACTTTTCAACCTCGGAAGTGTTCTCTTCCTCTGCGTTCAGGCTCTCGGTGGGCTTGGTGTTGTCACCGGTGATGATGATGTCGGTCGTGCCGTCCTTATTGTCCTCGACAGCCACACCGCCCACCGTGATGGTCGTCTGTTTGCCGCTTTCGTCTCTAGAGACTACCACATCGCCCTTGCTCACATCACAGATGTAAGCAGCCGAGGCCGGGGCAGCAACTGCCGACACCGCCATGCTCAGGGCCAGGACGGCCGCTGCCGTCCGCTTCATGTTTTTCCGTAACCGCATAATTTTTACCTCCTGTTTCGTGGTTTTTCCTTTTTTATTCTACCCCCCCCCCTATAGGTTTTTCAATGGCTTTTGTCAACAATCTTTTGGGCAAATATTTGTCATTTTTCTACAAAAAGGCCGCTGGGTCACACCTTCCGTGCAGCGGCATGAGCGATTTATCCATGGGCCGTTTTTTCCCGGGCAAAAAAACACCCGCCTCTCTCCCCCATCGGGCAGAAAAGCGGGTGCTGATTTTTTCAGGGTCGTGCTCCGGCTCAGGTATCCTGCAGCTCACCACGGCTTGCGGCCTTGAGGTAAGCGAAGATGAAGCCGTCGAGGTCGCCGTCCATGACAGCGTCCACGTTGCCGGTCTCGTAGTTGGTGCGGTGGTCCTTGACCATGGTGTAGGGCATAAAGACGTAGGAGCGGATCTGGTGGCCCCAGGCGATCTCGTTCTGGACGCCCTTGATGTCGTCGATCTTATCCATGTGCTGCTGCTTGGCGATCTGGTAGAGCTTTGCCTTCAGCATTTCCATGGCGTAGTCGCGGTTCTGGAACTGGCTGCGCTGGGTCTGGCAGCTGACCACGATGCCGGTGGGCTTATGGATGAGTCGGACAGCGGAAGAAGTCTTGTTGATGTGCTGGCCGCCGGCACCGGAGGAGCGGTAGACCTGCATCTCGATGTCCTCGGGGCGGATGTCCACCTGGATGGTGTTGTCCAGCTCGGGCATGACTTCCAGCGAAGCAAAGCTGGTCTGACGGCGGGCGTTGGCGTCAAAGGGAGAGACGCGCACCAGACGGTGGACGCCGTTCTCGCTCTTGAGCAGGCCGTAGGCGTTGGCACCCTTGACCATCATGGAAGCGCTCTTCATGCCGGCCTCGTCGCCGTCCTGATAGTCCAGGACCTCGACGGTCATGCCGTGAGCCTGCGCCCACTTGTTGTACATCCGGTAGAGCATCTCGGCCCAGTCCTGTGCCTCGGTGCCGCCGGTGCCTGCGTGGAAGGTCAGGATGGCGTTGCTGTGGTCGTACTCACCGTTCAGCATGGTCATCAGCTGCAGCTCGTCCACAGCCTTGCCCACGGCGTTGACGGCCTCTTCGGCCTCCGGCACCATCTCGGGGTCGTACTCCTCGTCCAGCATGACCAGCATGGTCTCTGCGTCATCGTACAGGCCCTGCAGCTTCTCGAAGCGGGTCAGCTTGCCCTTCAGGTCGCCCACTTCGTCGAAGACCTTTTTGCTCAGCTCAGCGTCGTCGTAGAAGCCGGGGCGGGACATGGTGTGCTCCAGCTCCTGCACGCGCTTGCGGGAAGCGTCGATGGCCAGCGCCTCCTCCAAGTCCTTTACAGCGGTGTGGTATTCAGCCAGCTGTACTTTCAGTTCATCAGTGGTGATCATCGTTTTATTCCTCTCGTCTCAGTCAACGGATACATCTTTTCGCAGCGTCCTTGCCCTCTCAGTCTCGCTTCGCTCGCCAGCTCTCCCAAAGGGAGAGCCACTGGCGTGTCGGGCAGCTCTGCGCTGGACGCCCATGGCCCGACAGGGCGCAAAAGAGCGGGCCTCGCTTACGAGGGCAGCGGCTTCTGGACAAGCACACCTTGTCAAGCTGCTGTGGATCTCTGTAGCAGGGCACTACTGTTTCAGGTCAGCGCAAACTTTGCTCGTCCTGCATGGGCCTGCCCGGCCTGCCAATGGCTCCCCTTTCAAGGGGAGCTGTCGCGTCAGCGACTGAGAGGTCCTGCCGGGGCATCGCTCTATAGGGGGCTGCAAAAGATACAGTTTATACACAGATACTTCATTAGTATACCCAGAATCCATGATAAAGTAAAGAGGAAAAAATACCATTGTGCTGGAAATTTGAAGATTTCCGCCTTTTCTTTTCCGCATTTTAAGTGTATAATACTGATAAACTACCCTATTCATTGGAGGATGTTATGCCAAAATACTATGGCTGTCCGTGTGAGGGCTGCGGCAAGCCCCTCACACTTCAGGATGACATCGTGGTCTGCCCCGACTGCGGCGCGCCTTATCACCGCGTCTGCTACGAGAAGCTGGGCCAGTGCATCCACCGCCCCGCCCACGCCGCCGGCTACGAGTGGAAGTTCCCCTACGAGGAGAGCCAGCTCCGCACCTGTCCGTCCTGCGGCGAGCGCACCCTGCGGGATGAGGAAACCTGCCGCTGCTGCGGTGCTGTGCTTCCCCCCGAGGGGCAGGAGCCTCCTTCTTCCCGCGAGAGCAGCGAAGAGACTTTTGACTACTCCCAGATGTACCGTCAGTTCGGCACTTCCGCCGACCCGGAGAAGGAGTTTTTTGAGGACGCTTTCGGCAAGGAGGCCAAGATGGACGGCATCGCCCGTCAGGACTGGCTGGACTATATCGGCCCCGCCGCCCCCGCTTACCTCGCCGCTTACAGCCGGATGCAGCTCCAGAAGAGCAAAGTATCCATGAGCTTTTCGGCTCTGCTGTTCGGCCCCTTCTACTTCTTCTACCGCAAGGCGTGGAAGCCGGCCTTCGGCTTTCTGGCCGCTGAACTTCTGCTGGCAGCGCCCACCTTTATCGAGATGCTGCAGCTCTCCGGCAGCGCCCTTGCCCCCGCCATGAGTGCTTCCGCTCTGACGGTATTTGCCCGGGTCTGCTCTGTCCTCAGCTTCGTGCTGATGCTGGTGCGCGGTATGTACGGCAAGTGGCTCTACCGCAAAAGCGCCGCCGACCACATCCGCCGCATCCAGTCCGAGTTCCCCGACGCCCAGCAGCGTCAGGCCGTGCTCCGCGCCCAGGGAGGCGTCAGCCTTGGGGCCGTGCTGCTGTGTATGCTGCTGCTGATGGTGGGGGGCAGCGCCTTTACCCTGCTGCTGGGCCCCGATCTGCAGGCTCTGCTTACTGCTCTTGCCGGCTGAGGCACCCTCAGCCGAGACTATAAACCAAAGGAGTCTGAATCATGAAAAAGATCACCAAGGCGGTCATTCCGGCAGCAGGTCTTGGCACCCGCGTGCTGCCCGCCACCAAGGCGATGCCCAAAGGAATGCTCCCCCTCGTGGACAAACCCGCCATCCAGTATCTGGTGGAGGAGGCTGTCCGCTCCGGCATCACCGACATCCTTATCATCGTGAGCCGCAATCAGGACATCATCCAGGACCACTTTGACCGCAGCCCCGAGCTGGAAGCAAAACTTGCCGCTCCCGGCAAGGAGAAGATGCTGGAAGAGTGCCTCGGCATCTCCAATCTGGCCAACATCTTCTTCGTCCGCCAGCAGCAGACCCTCGGCCTCGGCCACGCTGTCAGCATGGCCAAGCCCTTCACCGGCGACGACCCCTTCGTGGTCATCTACGGTGACGATGTCATCTGGGGCGAGGACCCGGTCTGCGCCCAGCTCATCCGTGCCTACGAGGAGTTCGGCCGTCCGGTTGCCGGCGTGTCCGCCGTGCCTTGGGCCGACGTGAGCCGTTATTGCAGCCTCAAGACCACCCCCATCCATGACAATTACTTCTTTGTGGATGACATGATCGAGAAGCCCAAGAAGGGTCAGGAGTTCAGCAACTACTCCATTCTGGGCCGTGTGCTGCTGACCCCAGAGATCTATGACATCCTCGCCAGGACCAAACCCGGTGCCGGCGGCGAGATCCAGCTGACCGACGCCATGGCCGAGTATGCCCGCAGCTACGGCGGCATGACGGCTGTGGAGTTCACCGGCAAGCACTACGACATGGGCAACAAGCTCAAGGTCGCTGAGGCACAGGTGGAGCTGGCCCTGCAGCACCCCGAGATCGGCGAGGCGTTCCGCGCCTACCTGAAAGAGTTCTGCAAGACGCTGTAAGCAAAATGATATTGCGGTGCAAATGATGTGGCTTGCGCCATGATGTCTGCTACGCAGGCGATGTGCGCCGCACAGCGGCGCAATGAAAACACCCCGGAGGCTTTCGCTTTTCCGGGGTGTTTTTCTATGCTACCGTAGTGTCCTTCAAGCGCCGCAGCGCACATCATTTTTGCGAAGCAAAACATCATTCGAAGAACATCATCTGTGCAGCAACATCATTTATTTGCCTGACTGGGATGCGGCACGGGCGGGTGCTTGGTGAACATCGCCTTGAGTGCCAGCGGGGTGGCCACGCTGGACACCACGATCAACAGGATCACGGCGGTAAAGTAGACCGGGTCCACCACGCCGATGGCAAGACCCTTCTGCGCCACGATCAGTGCCACCTCGCCGCGAGTCATCATGCCGACACCAACCTTCAGGGAGTCGCCCCAGTTGAAGCGGCAGATCTTTGCAGCCAGACCGCAGCCGATGATCTTGGTGATCAGAGCCACGATGACGAAGCAGACGCAGAACAGCAGGATCTCCGGGGTCAGGCCGCTGATATCGGTCTTAAGGCCGATGGAGGCAAAGAAGATAGGTGCAAAGATGATATAGTTGCTGATATCCACCCGACGCTCCACATAGGAGGCGTCATTCATGGTGCACAGCACGATGCCGGCAATGTAGGCACCGGTAATATCGGCAATGCCAAAGTAGGCCTCGGCCACATAGGCCATGCCAAAGCAGAAGGCCAGGCTCACGATGGTGATACGCTGGGTGTGAGGGTTGCGCCGATCCAGCCACTTCATGGCGTAATGGACCACCAGGCCCACACCCACAGCGGTGGCAAAGAACAGCAGGGTGTTCACCAGCACCTTGCCCAGACCCGTACCGGTGCCGCTGCTGGCACCCAGCACACAGGTAAGCACCACGATGCCGATGACATCATCAATGACAGCAGCACTGACGATGGTAGTGCCCAGGAAACTCTTCAGGTGGCCCAGCTCCTGCAGGGTGGCCACCGTGATGGACACGCTGGTGGCAGTCATGATGGTACCGATGAACAGTGCCCGATAGAACTCCGGGCTGCCCACGGCGGAGAAGCCGTAGAACACACTATACAATAAGGTACCGCCCACCAGCGGGACGAACACACCCACGCAGGCGATCAGTGTTGCGATTGGGCCTGCCTTGATCAGTTCCTTCAGGTTGGTGCCCAGGCCCGTGGTGAACATCAGCAGCACCACGCCGATCTCGGCGAAGGTGGCAATGGAGTCACTGGTCTGCACCAGGTTGAGCACACAGGGGCCGATGACAAGACCTGCCAGGATCTCGCCCACCACCTGCGGAGCCTTGCACTTGCGTGCTACCAGCCCAAAAAACTTTGCACTCAGGATGATGATTGCCAGATTGCGGAATATCGAGTACATAGATACGCTCCTTTTCCGATTTTTTAAATTTCCCACTTTCCTGCCGCCGCAGCACTTTGTTCCACGGTATCATCAGAAAGCGTCTATATTATAGTCCCCTATGGCAAAAAAAGCAAAGGATTTTTTTCAGCACTTTTTTCATCCAAGGGCTTGACAGACGCCGCTGGACTTGCTATAATAAATTGCTGTCTGAACAGACACGCCGCACACAGCCGCAACGCCGCAGCTATGTGTACCCTTGGTCTTGTGATTGCAAGACCCTTAAGTCCAAAAGGAGGTGCTACAAAAATGGCAAAGTACGAAACCATGCTGATTACCAGCGCCGCTCTCGACGAGGAGGCTACCGCCGCTCTGGTTGGTAAGTTCAAGTCCCTGATCGAGGCTAACGGTACGATCGATTCCATCGACGAGTGGGGCAAGCGCCGTCTGGCCTACCCCATCAACGACGAGGAGGAAGGCGT
>OIWN01000727.1_pt1 | contig 28943 bp, 21 predicted proteins | sample 1587591 | NCBI WGS metagenome assembly OIWN01 (sample SAMEA3888901, study PRJEB22519) | human gut metagenome | biome: human gut; feature: human-associated habitat; material: faeces | place: Denmark | collected 2010 | reverse complement strand
GCGGTCGCGGAACATGAGGTTGTGGGCTCTTAAGGCAAGAATGATGTTGTGCTGGATCTCCAGGTTCTCCGGATCTGCCAGGTTTTCAATATGGAAGAACTGCTCTACCTTCTTGACGCCCTCGGCCGTTAAGTTTACCACCTTATCCTTTTCGTTTACGATAAAGTCTCCGGTCTCCTCGATCTCCTCGCCCATGATGGCGTTGAACTTATTGAACTCTCCGGACTCCTCGCCCCGGGTCAGCTGCCTTGCCAGCACATCGCAGACCTCGTAGAGCTTTGTGGATTTTCCGCTCTGGCCGGAAATGATCAGAGGTGTTCTGGCTTCGTCGATGAGGACAGAGTCCACCTCGTCGATGATACAGTAATCCAGGTCTCTCAGCACCATCTGCTCTTTGTAGATGGCCATGTTGTCGCGGAGATAGTCAAAGCCCAGCTCGTTGTTGGTCACATAGGTGATATCGCAGTTATAGGCGGCCTTTCTCTCTTCGGAGGTCATGGAGTTTAATACCACGCCCACCTTAAGGCCTAAGAACTCATGGACCTGTCCCATCCACTCGGCGTCACGCTTTGCCAGATAGTCGTTGACGGTGACGATGTGGACGCCCTTTCCGGCCAGGGCGTTGAGGTAAGCGGGCAGGGTGGCTACCAGGGTCTTGCCTTCACCGGTCTTCATCTCAGCGATGCGGCCCTGGTGAAGGATGATGCCGCCGATGAGCTGGACCCGGTAGGGGCGCATGCCCAGCACCCGCCAGGCCGCCTCCCGGCAGGCAGCAAAGGCCTCGGGCAGGATATCGTCCAACGTCTCACCGTTCTGGAGACGCTCCTTAAATTCGGGGGTCTTGGCCTGCAGCTGCTGGTCTGTCAGGGCCTTGTACTCCTCCTCCAGAGATTCGATCTTATCCACCAGCGGCGTGATGGCCTTGACTTCGCGCTGGGAGGAGGTCCCGAAGATTTTAGTAAATAGACTCATTGGAAAACACCTCGGATGTTGATGTTGATCCTCAATCATTGTGGAAAAAGGGCGTCCTGATGGATCGTAGCATCTCAGTATATCATACCTTTCTCCCGGAAAAAAGGCCAAACTGTAAACTTTGTCTGCGAAAATGCCCAATATCCGGGGGAGTGCCGGGGGAAAATCCGCCGGATATGTATAAATGTACGCCAGTGGTTGACATTTGACCGCGGCTGTGTTAAGGTATTGCTCGAAAACAAAATAGGACAGACGAAGCGCGCAGGAAAACAGCTATGGCTTGCCGAAGGAGTAACACTCTCAGGTGTCCCTGCCGGGACGAGGACTGCGCGTGGATGTGACTCTGGAGAAGCTCGACGATCGGGTGCCGAAGGTGCAAGACGGAAGCGGGGACGCTTCCGCCAATCTCTCAGGCAAAAGGACAGAGACGATGAACTGCCCTGCCGCAGTCCAGGAACGGACCGCGGCGAGGGAGTTTTTCCTCGCCCTATGCGACGGACCGCGGAGCCTGCTCCACGGTCCGTTTTTTGTCCCAAAGGAGAGAGAAAACACTATGTTGGAATCCTTAGAAGCCACGCTCTATCCCATCGTTGTAAACATCAACAACTACCTGTCCAGCTACATCCTGGTCTTCCTGCTCATTGCGGTGGGCCTGTGGTACTCCATCCGGACCCGCTTCGTTCAGGTGCGCTGCTTCGGCGAGGGCATGCGGAAGGTATTCGGCAACCTGACCCTGCGGGGCAAAAAGCATGCCAGCGGCATGAGCTCCTTCCAGGCCCTGGCCACCGCCATCGCCGCCCAGGTGGGCACCGGCAACATCGTGGGCTCCGCCGGAGCCATCCTCACCGGCGGACCGGGGGCCATCTTCTGGATGTGGATCATCGCCTTCTTCGGCATGGCCACCATCTACGCTGAGGCCACTCTGGCCATCAAGACCCGCAGGGTAGACCAGGAGGGCAATATTCACGGTGGACCGGTGTACTACATCACCACCGCCTTCCAGGGCGCTTTCGGCAAGTTCCTGGCTGGTTTCTTCGCCGTGGCCATCACCCTGGCCCTGGGCTTCATGGGCTGCATGGTCCAGTCCAACTCCATCGGCTCCACATTCCAGACCGCTTTCGGCGTCCCATCCTGGGTGGTGGGCATCGTGCTGGTGGTCATCTGCGCCATCATCTTCCTGGGCGGCGTACAGCGTCTGGCCTCTGTCACGGAGAAGATCGTCCCTGTCATGGCGGCCATCTTCCTGCTGGGCGGCCTGGTGGTGCTTATCGCCCGTATCCAGTACCTCCCTGCCACCATTGCCATGATCTTCCAGTACGCCTTCCAGCCCCAGGCCATCATCGGCGGCGGCTTCGGCGCCGCCCTGAAGACCGCTATCAGCCAGGGCGCCAAGCGGGGCCTGTTCTCCAACGAGGCCGGCATGGGCTCCACCCCCCACGCCCACGCCCAGGCCAATGTGACCGACCCCCACGATCAGGGCGTGGTGGCCATGGTCGGCGTGTTCATCGACACCTTCGTGGTCCTCACCCTGAACGCACTGGTCATCATTTCCACCCTTTACACCGCCGACGGCCCTCTGGCTGGCGGCTACGTGGGCGGGGTGACTGAGGTTCTGGACAAGACCAACCTGGCGCAGACCGCCTTCGGCACTGTGATGGGGGCCGGGCTGGGCGCCAAGTTCGTGGCCATCTGCCTGTTTTTCTTCGCCTTCTCCACCGTGCTGGGGTGGAACCTGTTTGGTAAGATCAACGTGATCTACCTGTTTGGAAAGAAGTCCCCCAAGCTGTGCACCACTATTTATACCGTGGTCGCCCTCATCTTCATTTTCCTGGGCACCACGATGTCCAACGACCTGGTGTGGGAGCTGACCGATATGTTCAACAACCTAATGGTCATCCCCAACGCCATCGCCCTGTTTGCCCTGACCAGCGTGGTAGTCAGGGTGGCCCGGCGGGAGGACCCGGACAGCACCCCCCTGCGCCGGTGAGCCGGCGGCCGCAAGATACAGGAACTCCTTCCCTCGGCCCAGCTGATTTGTGGAAAAAGTAGAAACGGGGACCCGCCTCTTGACAGGAGGCGGGTCTCTGCTGTATTGTGGATGTGGATCATATGACTGACGGAAGTGGAGTGAAACCACAGGGAGTATGATCGTCACCATGCCGACCGTCTGGGCGCTGAAGGGGCCCGGAGGGGCGGCTTTTTTGCGCCCTTTTTTGCCCCGCCATCACAGAAAAGCAAGGAGGAAACAGGATGACGGGATATATCCACTCCATGGAGAGCATGGGGCTGGTGGACGGTCCAGGGGTGCGCGCAGTGGTCTTTCTCCAGGGCTGCCCCCTGCGGTGCCGCTACTGTCACAACCCCGACACCCAGAGCGGGGGCGGTCGGCCGGTGGAGGACGGCACGCTGGTCCGCAGGCTGCTGCGCTTCCGCAGTTACTTTGACCGCTCCGGCGGGGGCGTGACCTTCTCCGGCGGCGAGCCTCTGGCCCAGCCGGACTTTCTGCTGGCGTGCCTCAGGCGGCTGAAGGCGGAGGGTGTCCACACCTGTCTGGACACCTCGGGAGCCGGAAGGGGAATTTATGGGGAGATCCTGGCCCACACCGACCTGGTGCTCTATGATGTGAAGCACCATGAGCCGGCGGGCTACAAGGCAGTCACCGGCGGGGACATGGCCGCCACCCTGGACTTTGTAGAAGCAGTGCGCCGGGCGGGCACCCCCATGTGGGTCCGCCACGTGGTGGTCCCCGGCCTCACCGACAGCCGGGCCCACCTGGAGGGACTGCGGGCCTATGTGGACACCCTGCCCCATGTGGAGCGGGTAGAGCTGCTGCCCTTCCACAAGCTGGGGGCCCACAAGTATGAGGCTCTGGAACGGACCGACCCTCTGGCAGGTACACCCCCAATGGACCGGGATCTGTGCCGGCGGCTGGAGCGGGAATTTTTTGCTCCCTACACCACAACTGCGGAGAAAGGAAGAGCGGTATGAAGATGGAAAATCAGGCATGGAAGGGCTTTCATGGCGGCGAGTGGCAGCGCAGCATCGATGTGCGCTCCTTTATTCAGAAGAACTGGACCCCCTACGAGGGGGACGGCAGCTTTCTTACCGGCCCCACACGGCGCACCCGGGCGGTGTGGGAGCGGTGTGAGGACCTGCTGCGCCAGGAGCTGCGGAAGGGCGTGCTGGATGTGGAGACCCACATCGTCTCCGGCATCGACAGCTTTGCCCCCGGCTATATCGACCGGGAGAACGAGGTCATCGTGGGCCTTCAGACCGACGCGCCCCTCAAGCGCATCGTCAACCTGTACGGCGGAACCCGGATGGCCCGGTCCGCCCTGGAGCAGTACGGCTATCGCCTGGACCCGGAGATCGAGGACCACTTCTCCCAGTACCGCAAGACCCACAACGAGGGGGTCTTTGACGCTTACCCGGAGCGCACCCGGAAGGCCCGCCACGCCGGCCTGCTCACCGGCCTGCCGGACGCCTACGGCCGGGGGAGGATCATCGGGGACTACCGCCGGGTTGCCCTGTACGGCATCGACCGGTTGGTGGAGGAAAAAGGACGGGACCTGGACGCCCTGGACGGCCCCATGGACGAGGAGCGCATCCGCCTGCGGGAGGAGGTCTCGGAGCAGATCCGGGCCCTGGAGGAGATGAAAAAGATGGCCGCACGGTATGGGGTGGACCTGTCCCGCCCCTCCGCCACTGCCCGGGAGGCGGTGCAGGCGGTCTACCTGGCCTATATGGCAGGGATCAAGGAGAACAACGGGGCCGCCACCTCCCTGGGCCGCACCTCCACCTTCCTGGACATCTACCTCCAGCGGGACCTGGAGGCAGGGGTCATCACCGAGGAGGAGGCCCAGGAGCTGATCGACCAGTTCATCATCAAGCTGCGGCTGGTCCGCCACCTGCGTACGCCGGAGTACAACGAGCTCTTCGGCGGGGACCCCACCTGGGTCACCGAGGCCATCGGCGGCATGTCTATTGACGGGCGCACCCTGGTGACCCGAACCTCCTTCCGCTATCTCCACACCCTGGGCAACCTGGGCAGCGCCCCGGAGCCCAACCTCACCGTGCTGTGGTCGGAGCACCTCCCCGCCCCCTTCAAGGCCTTCTGTGCCAAAATGTCCATCCTCACCGACTCCATCCAATACGAAAATGACGACGTGATGCGCCCGGTGTATGGGGATGACTACGCCATCTCCTGCTGTGTGTCCGCCATGGCGGTGGGCAAACAGATGCAGTTCTTCGGCGCCCGGTGCAACATCGCCAAATGCCTGCTGTACGCCATCAACGGCGGCGTGGACGAGCGCACCGGTGAGACGGTGGTCCCCGGCATCCGTCCCATCCTGGACGAGGTGCTCTCCTATGAAGCGGTCCGGGCCAACTATGAGCAGGTGCTCTCCTATGCCGCGGAGCTGTATGCGGACACGGTGAACATCATCCACTACATGCACGACAAATACGCCTATGAAGCCAGCCAGATGGCCCTCCATGACACTCAGGTGGAGCGGCTCACCGCCTTCGGCATTGCCGGCCTCTCCGTGGCCGCCGACTCCCTTTCCGCCATCCGCTATGCCTCCGTCCGGCCGGTACGGAATGAGGCCGGGGTGGCGGTGGAATTTGAGACGGAGGGGGATTTCCCAAAATACGGAAACGACGACGACCGGGCGGATGACGAGGCGGTGTTCGTGGTGCGGACCTTCATCCGGGAACTGAAAAAACACCCCCTCTACCGGGGAGCGAAGCACACCCTGTCCGCCTTGACCATCACCTCCAACGTGATGTACGGGAAAAAGACAGGCTCCACCCCCGATGGGCGCAAGCTGGGAGAGCCCCTGGCCCCCGGCGCCAACCCCATGCACGGCCGGGACGAGAACGGGGCCCTGGCCAGCCTGAACTCGGTGGCCAAGATCCCCTATCGGAACGTGTGCCAGGACGGGGTCTCCAACACCTTCTCCATCGTTCCCCACGCCCTGGGGAGGGACCAGGGGGAGCGGGAGGCCAATCTGGTGGCCATTCTGGACGGCTACTTCTGCCAGGGGGCCCACCACCTGAACGTGAACGTGATGGACCGGGCCACCCTGGAGGACGCCATGGAACACCCGGAGAAATATCCCAGTCTCACCATCCGTGTCTCGGGCTACGCGGTCAACTTCAACCGCCTGTCCCGAGAGCAGCAGGAGGAGGTCATCAAGCGCACCTTCCACTGCGCCCTGTGAGCCAGAGAGCCCCGGCGGTGACACCGCCGGGGCTCAAGTACTTTTGAGCGGCCGCACAGGCCGGCCGCCGGAAAGATGCTTTGCAGAGGTCCATAGGAGGCGACCGCCCCACAGGGGCACAGGGGCCTGCAGGGTGATATTCCTTCCGGCCCCTGTGCAGGGCGCCCGCTTCCGGCTGCGGGGCAGGTCCCGGGCAGCAGCACGCCGGAGCGCCCCATTGGGAAAAGCGCCCGCCCCGCCAGGAAAACGTGCCCTCTTTTCTCCCTTGTAACGGGTTGTCAGACGGAGGATTTTAGGATACAATAAAGTGCTAAGGTCTTTACATCTCGGCAAAGGAGGGGCACACCTATGGAGGTCACCCTGCGCACCTGTCAGAGCGTCCCGTTTTACGCCTGTGGCGGCTTTGATCCATCCGTCTGCGCCCATGGCTTCTCCACCCGGCTGGGCGGCGTCTCTCCCGCTCCCTGGGACAGCCTGAACCTGGGTGCTAACCGGGGGGACGCCCCGGAACGGGTGGCGGAGAATTTCCGCCGCTTCTGCTCTGCGGCGGGGGCCGACCCCGCCGCCCTGGTGAAGAACCATCAGGTCCACGGGGATCTGGTGCGGCCCGTCACCCGGAGAGATGTGATGTCCAGCTCCGCTGAGCCCGGCGTGTATGAGGCGGACGGCCTTATCACGGACGAGCCCGGCCTGTGCCTGACCATCTTTTCCGCCGACTGCATCCCCGTGCTGCTGCTGGACCCGGTGCGCCGCTGCGCTGCTGCTGTCCACGCCGGCTGGCGGGGGACCGCCCTGGGCATCGCAGCCCGGGCCGCCCTCCGGATGCGGGAGGACTACGGCTGCCGCCCGGAACATATCCGGGCCGCCATCGGGCCTGGGATCTCCCCCTGCTGCTTTTTGACCCGCGACGACGTGCCTGGTGCCCTCCGGGATGGGCTGGGCAGTCAGGCGGAGACCTGCATACGCCCGGCGGAGGACGGGCGCTGGCACGTGGACCTGAAGGGGGCCAACGCCCTCTGGCTCCGCCGTGCGGGGCTCTCACCGGAGCACATCGCCCTCTGCCCGGACTGCACCGCCTGCCGCACCGACCGCTTCTGGTCTCATCGGGTGATGGGGGAGCGGCGGGGCAGCATGGCCGCCATTATCCAACTTTTATGACTGTGAGGTTCCCCATGGGTCGTCGGCGTATTTTCCTGCTGCTTCTCAGCGCGGCGCTGGCCCTGTCCCTTGCCGGCTGCGGCCAGGCGGAGCCCCCTTCCGCCTCCGGCACGGACTTCTCCTCTGCGGCGAAGGAGGAGCAGGCCATCCCCGCCTCTATCCCCTTTACCCTCGCCTTTTACCCCGAGTACACGCTCCACCCCGCCCGGGCGGCCAACCGGGCAAATCTGACTCTGGGCTCCCTGCTCTATGAGGGGATCTTCTCGGTGGACGCCTCTTTTCAGGCCCAGCCCCTGCTGTGCAGCGGTTACACCGTCAGCGAGGACGGGCTGACCTGGACCTTCACCCTGAGGGAGGGGATCACCTTTTCCGATGGCACCCCCCTGACGGGGACGGTTGCCGCCCAGGCCCTCCGGGACGCTATGGCGCCGGACTCCCACTACGCCCAGCGGCTGGGGGGCGTGCGGTCGGTGGCCGCCGGAGAGGGGACGGTGACCGTCACTCTTTCCACCCCCAACGGGGCGCTGCCGGTTCTGCTGGACATCCCCATTGCCCTGGGAGACGGGGACCGCCCCCTGGGGACCGGCCCCTATGTGCTGACGGAGGAGGCAACAGGGGAGACCGTCCTCACTGCCCGCTCCGGCTGGTGGCAGGGCAGGTCCCTCCCATTCCAGACCATCCATTTAGCCTCGGTGGGGCAGGCGGACGACCTGATCTCCTCCTTTGACGCCGGGGACATCACCCTGCTGGATGCCGACCTCACTGGCACCAACAGCCTGGGCTACTCCGGCAGTTATGAGGCATGGGATTACAGCACCACCAATCTGATCTATCTGGGCTTCAACACCCAGCGGGGACCTTTCCGCTCCGCCCAGCTGCGGCGTGCCCTGTCCCGGGGCATCGACCGGCGGTCCATTGCGGAGATCTCCTTTGCCCACCACGCCGTCCCCACAGCGCTACCCATCCACCCTGACAGCCCGCTGTACCACCAACTGCTGTCAGACTCCGCGGACTACTCCCCCGACGATCTGGTGAAGGGTCTGGAAGGGCAGCAGCTGGGCAGCGACGGGCTGGTCTTTCTGGTGAACAGCGAGAACAGCAGCAAGGTGGCCGCCGCCCAGCGCATCGTGGACCAGCTCTCAGGGGCCGGAGTGTCCATCTCTCTGGAGCGCCTTTCCTGGACCGAATATCTGGCCGCCCTGGAGCGGGGGGACTTTGATCTGTATCTGGCGGAGGTGCGCCTCACCGCCGACTTCGATCTGACTCAGCTGGTGGGAACGAGGGGCGGCCTGAATTACGGCGGCTGGTCCGACCCGGCCACCGACGGCCTGCTATCCGCCTTCCGGGCCGCGGGCGCGGAGCTGCGCTCCTCTGCCGCCGCCTCACTGTGCTCCCACCTGATCCAGAACGCCCCCATCGTCCCCATCTGCTTCAAAAACGGCTCCGTGCTGACCCAATGGGGACGGCTAAGCGGACTGGACCCAGTGCGGGACAACGTGTTCCATGGGCTGGAGAACTGGGTCCTGGACCCCTGACCGCCCGCTCCAGCGTGGGAGGTCCACCGCCTTTCCCATCCTGAACTATCCACAAAGGTTTCCCTTGCGCGCCCCCGCTCCCCCGGGGGCGGGACACACAGACGGATCGAAACATAAAAAATAATATATATCTGGAGGAATGGACATGAGCGTACTGCGCTGTTATTCACAGAAAAAGACCGGATTCGATGTGGAGGCCCAGGGGCTGCTGGGTGCTCTGCGGGACCAGCTGGGCATCCGCGGCCTGGAGTCTGTGGTCATTCTGAACCGCTACGACGCCGACCAGATCGACCCCGCGATCTATGAGCAGGCCAAGGGCATCGTCTTCTCCGAGCCCCAGGTGGATGCGGTGTATGACGAGACTTTCCCCGTCCCCGAGTATCCCCACCGCATCCTGGCGGTGGAGGCCCTGCCGGGGCAGTTCGACCAGCGGGCCGACTCCGCCGCCCAGTGCATCCAGCTCATGGCCGGGGTGGACCGCCCCCTGATCGCCTACGCCAAGGTGTACCTGCTGGGCGGCCGGCTCACTGAGGAGGAGCTGGACAAGATCCGCCGCTACCTCATCAACCCGGTAGAGAGCCGGGAGGCCTCCATGGACAAGCCGGCCACCCTGGTCCGCACCCACGAGGCCCCCGACCATGTGGCCGTGATCCAGGGCTTTACCACCCTGGACGAGCCCGGACTGGCCGGCCTGCTCTCCCAGCTGGGGCTGGCCATGGACCTGGACGACCTGAAGTTCCTCCAGGCCTATTTCCGGGATGAGGAGAAGCGGGACCCCACCATCACGGAGGTCCGTGTGGTGGATACCTACTGGTCTGACCACTGCCGCCACACCACCTTTTCCACCCACATCGACCGGGTGGAGATCCTGGACCCCGCGGTGGACTCCGCCTACCGCCGCTACCTCACCGCCCGAGCGGAGGTGTACGGACCGGAGAAGGCCGCGGCCCGGCCCCAGACCCTGATGGACCTGGCCACCATCGGAGCCAAGGTGCTGAAAAAGCGGGGCTTGCTCCAGAACCTGGACCAGTCGGAGGAGATCAACGCCTGTTCCATCCACGTCACCGCCACGGTGGACGGGGAGGCGCAGGACTGGTTGCTCATGTTCAAGAACGAGACCCACAACCACCCCACCGAGATCGAACCCTTCGGCGGCGCGGCCACCTGCATCGGCGGCTGCATCCGGGACCCGCTTTCCGGCCGGGCCTATGTGTATCAGGCTCTGCGCCTGACCGGGTGCGGCGACCCCCGCGCCCCCTATGACCGGACCATGGAGGGCAAGCTGCCCCAGCGCAAGCTGGCCACCACCGCCGCCGCCGGCTACTCTTCCTACGGCAACCAGATCGGCCTGGCCACCGGCCATGTGGCCGAGGTGTACCACGACGGCTATGTGGCCAAGCACCTGGAGGTGGGCGCCGTGGTGGGCGCCGCGCCGGCCTCCAACGTGGTGCGGGAGCGTCCTGCCCCCGGGGACGTGGTCGTCCTGCTGGGCGGCCGCACCGGCCGGGACGGCATCGGCGGAGCCACCGGCTCCTCCAAGAGCCACAACAAGGCTTCCCTCACCACCATGGCCAGCGAGGTCCAGAAGGGCAACGCCCCCGAGGAGCGGAAGATCCAGCGCCTCTTCCGGGACAGCCAGGTCACCCGCATGATCAAGCGGTGCAACGACTTCGGCGCCGGCGGCGTCTCCGTGGCCATCGGCGAGCTGGCCGCCGGCCTGCGCATCGACTTGGACGCGGTACGCAAGAAGTATGACGGCCTGGACGGCACCGAACTGGCCATCTCTGAGAGCCAGGAGCGCATGGCAGTGGTGGTGGCCCCGGAGGACGCGGACCGCTTCATCGCCGCCGCTCAGGCGGAAAACCTGGAGGCATACCCCGTGGCGGTGGTCACGGAGAGCCCCAGGATGGTGATGACCTGGAAGGGCCAGACCATCGCCGACCTGTCCCGGGCTTTCCTGGACACCAACGGGGCGGACAAGCACACCTCTGTCACCGTACCCGACCGCTCCGCCGCCCAGCGGCAGCCCTCCCCCCGGTTCCGGGACCTGCGGGACATGGCCTCCAGCCTGAAGTGCGCCTCCCGCCGGGGACTGACCGAGCGGTTTGACGGCTCCATCGGCGCCGCCTCCGTGCTCATGCCCTTCGGCGGGAGCACCCAGCGCACCCCGGCCCAGTCTATGGCCGCCCTGCTGCCCGTGCTGCCCGGCCAGAGCACCGACCTGTGCTCCGTGATGGCCTGGGGCTTCGACCCAGACACCATGGTCCGCGACCCCTTCACCGGTGCGGCTGCCTCAGTGGTGGACTCTATGGCCAAGCTGGTGGCCGCCGGCTGTGACCGCCGCCAGGCCTACCTCACTTTCCAGGAGTATTTTGAGAAGCTTCGGGACGAGCCCCTGCGCTGGGGCAAGCCCTTCTCTGCCCTGCTGGGGGCCCTGGACGCCCAGCTGGGGCTGGATGTGGCTGCCATCGGCGGCAAGGATTCCATGTCTGGCTCCTTCCTGGATCTGGACGTGCCCCCCACGCTGATCTCCTTCGCCATCGCCCCCGCCAAGGCCGGGGAAGTGCTCACGCCCGAATTCAAGGGGGCGGGGCACCCGGTGTATCTGCTGCCCGGCTTCCCCTCCTATGGGGAGCTGAAGACTGCCTGGGACTCCTTCCACCAGTTGTGCCGCCAGGGCAAGGTGAAGGCCGCCTGGGCGGTGGAGGCCGGCGGCGTGGCCGAGGCGGTGATGAAGATGTCCTTCGGCAACTCCATCGGCTTCCAGGCCGATGTGGATGCCGCCGCTCCCTGGTACGGCCCCTGCTCCGGCGCCATCGTGTTTGAGCTGGAAGGGGAGGAGTTCCTCCCCGGCATGGCCTGGCGCATCGGCACCACCACCCAGGAGCCAGTCATTACCATCGGGGAGGACACCGCCTCCGTTGCCGAGCTGCTGGAGCGGAACGAAGGGGTGCTGGAGCAGGTGTATCCCACCCGGGCGGGAAAGACGGAAAAAGTGGAGGCCATCTCCTGCGGGGAGCGAGCCCCCATCGTCTGCCAGAGCCGGACGGCCCGGCCCCGGGCGGTCATCCCTGTCTTCCCCGGCACCAACTGCGAATATGACACCGCCCAGGCATGCCTGCGGGCGGGCATCCAGCCCGAGATCGTGGTGGTCCGCAACCTGTCCACCGACCTGCTGGCCCAGTCCGCTCAGGCCCTTGAAGAGGCCATCCGCCGCAGCCAGATGGTGGTCCTGCCCGGCGGCTTCTCCGGCGGCGACGAGCCCGACGGCTCCGGAAAGTTCATCGCCTCCTTCCTGCGCAACCCCCGGCTGACCGATGCGATCCATGACCTGCTTCGGGACCGGGACGGCCTGATGCTGGGCATCTGCAACGGCTTCCAGGCCCTCATCAAGCTGGGGCTGGTCCCATACGGGGAGATCCGCCCCATGGACGATCAGTGCCCCACTCTGACCTACAACCTGATCGGCCGGCACCAGAGCCGGTACGTCACCACCCGGGTGGCCTCGGTCCGTTCCCCCTGGATGCTGAAGTCCCAGGTGGGCGACCTGCACGCCATCCCCATCTCCCACGGCGAGGGCCGCTTTGTGGCCTCCGACGAGATGGTCCGCCGTCTGATCCAGAACGGCCAGGTGGCCACCCAGTATGTGGACGGGGCGGGCGTCCCCTCCCTGGACATCGACGTCAACCCCAACGGCTCCATCATGTCCATCGAGGGCATCTTCTCCCCGGACGGCCGGGTGTTCGGCAAGATGGGGCACTCGGAGCGGTACGGCGACTTTGTGGGCCGGAACATTCCCGGAGATAAGCACCAGCCGCTGTTCGAGTCCGGCGCGGAATATTTCAAGTAAAATGTCAAAAAACACTCCCCCGAACGCAGTAAGCCTTCGGGGGAGTGTTTTGTATCCAGGGAGCTGTCGGCGCGCGGTTCCATTTAACACCAGTTTACATGGGGTACAGGGTCATAGCGATCAGGGTGCCCACGATCCCGCGGACCACGCCGGGAATGAGTCCGACTTTCAGACAGGTCTTAGCGCTGTATCCGCCAGCATTCATCGCCATAGGGACCACAGCAGTGGCCATGGGGGTGACCAGAGAGGACATGGTGGACAGCGCCACCAGGATGATGGGACCGCGGGGGTCACAGCCGATAGAACTGCATGTAATGACCACCAGGGGGATCAGCACCGTGCTCACGGCCCGGTTGTACAGCAGGGAGGTCATCAGGAAGCCCACCACATAGAAAGTGAAGCCGACAATATAGCCGTTGGTAATCCCATCCAGCATCTTGGAGAACACATCGGCCAGCATTTCGGCGGCACCGGTCTGGGCCAGAGCCGTTCCAAATGCGGACACGCCCACATATAGCAGGACGGTGCTCATGTTCATGTTTTCAATGGCTTCCCGCTCTGTCAGTACCCCGGAGGCCACCAGAACGATGGCGCCGATCAGCGTCACCTGCCAGGAGGTATAGCCCAGCATCAGGCCGAGAATGACGGCCACGAACACACCGTAGCCCAGGAACTCCCGCACCGGACTGAGGGGAGCCTGCTCCTGGAGCTTGCGCCCGCCGATGGCCGTAATGGGCCGCTCCGGCTGATCGGGGAGGAAGCGAGGAACAACAAAAATGGCCAGCAGGATAGTGACGATCCCCACCGGCAGGAAGACCGCCGTCTCGTTCCACATGTTCAGCTGGGTAGAGGTCCACCCATAGGACTCCATGTACCCGTTCTGCGTCACATACCAGGCGGCATAGGGGCCGATGGGCTCGATGATGAAGCTGGTGGAAACGGCCGCGATGGCAATGGGGTACATCATTTTGGAGGGACTGATGTTCATTCTGTCGCACATGTTCTGGACCAGCGGGTGGACCAGCGCGAAGATGGCCACGATACTGGGCACGAACTGTCCAATGATGCAGGTGATCACCACATAGGACGCCAGTACCTTGGTGAAGGAGCCCTCCGTGACCTTGTACAGCAGCCTGGTGACATTATTGATCATCTGGGTCCGGGTCAGTCCCGCGGCCACTACGAACATGGAGGCCATGGTGATGACCGTGTTGCTGCCAAATGTGGCAATGGCCGCACTGCTGTCCAGGCATCCGAAGAGCACCAGGGCCACCATGGCCGCCAGCGCGGTAAAGGACATGGGGATCTTGTTCGTGAAGAACAGAACAAGCATCACCACAAACAGCGCGATACAGATTACAATAGGTGACATTCTTTTTTCCTCCTCTGCTTTTCTCCGTCTCAGGCTATGCCCGCCCCTCCCTACCAAGCGGGCCACTTTTCCGTGCGCCGGCCAGAGCCGTTCAGTCGATCCTGGGCTTTACCTCCGGCGGTATGGGGGACGCGTATTTCTGACCACCTGTGCGTTGGCAGAATTCCTCCTGGGCCCGGCGTATGATCTCGGGGTCCTCCAGCGCGTCAATGGCCGACCCGGCCATGACCTTGGCGGCATAAAGCATCCCCTTTTTTGCCATAGCAGATTTCCCTACAGCTACCATCTGCCAGGAGTGCATGGGCACTCCTGCTGGCATGGTGGCGGCATTGATCTGCGCTACCGGGCAGTTCCAGCTTACATCGCCCACATCGGAGGAGACAAAGCCCTGACGTTCTCTGGCCAGCGGGAGCACGATCCTATGGACCAGGGAATCGGCATCCGCCGCCACTCTGGCACGCTCCTCCGGGTCGGTAATCTCAGCGGCCACAGTATCGAAATAAGAGTGTACTGGGCCCAATGTCTCCCGAATGCGCCGGGCCAGTTCCAGGTCCTCCTCCTCCAGCTGGACAGGGGCGACCTCCACCAAGTTTCGCTGCATCAGCTGGTTGAGCTCCGTGTTAATGAGCATGTTGGAGCATGATTTGATAAATGTGATCTCCACCTCTGTCCCTGTCATCATTGCCGCTCCTCTGGCAATTTGATTGACCCGCTGGTAGAGCTCCTTTACCTGAGGCAGCTGGACTGCTCTCAGCAGATACAGTGCCTGGGCGTGGGACTGCACTACACCAGGGGCATTGCCCCCTGTATCAGTGATGGCATAGTGGATGCGGGTGTCTGTGGGGACGTGTTCTCGCAGGAACTGCACTCCCACATTCATCAGCTCCAGGGCGTCCAAGGCGCTCCTTCCCAGCTCGGGAGACATGGCTGCGTGGGCCGACACTCCCTGGAAGCGGTAGCTGATCTGGTAGTTGGCCATGGTGCTCTCCGTAGAGACGCTATTTACTTCCCCGGGATGCCAGCTGAAAGCAATGTCCACTCCATTAAACACGCCATCCCGCGCCATGAATCCTTTCCCGGATCCGTTTTCTTCCGCCGGGCATCCGAAGAATTTGACGGTGCCGGGGAGGCCGGAGTCCTGCAGGTAGTGCTTCAGGGCGATGGCGGCGGCCAGCGAGCCGACCCCCAGCAGATTGTGCCCGCACCCGTGTCCGGGGCCGTTCTCTTCCACCGGCCGCTTTTCGTCCGCTCCGGCCGCCTGGCTGAGACCGGGCAGCGCGTCAAATTCTCCCAAAAATCCGATCACCGGCCCGCCCTGGCCATAGGTCCCGGAAAAGGCGGTGGGGATACCGGCCAGATCCCGCTCCACCTGAAAGCCCTCCTGCTCCAGCGTCTTGCCATAGAGCTCAGCGGCATAGCGCTCGTGGAACCCGGTCTCCGGGTGGTCCCACAGCGTGTCGCTCATGGGCCAAAGCAGCGCCTTTTTTTCCTCAATGACCTCCAGCGCCCGCTCCTTTTTTGTCGCCATTTACTCGTTCTCCTTCCTACTGCTCCTGTCTCGGAATTATTGGAAATTAAATATATAATTACAGACATGTTTCGGAAATTATGGTGTAACTATACTATTTCCATGCCCAGACTGTCAATAGAAAAGGACAGCATTTTTTAATTTCCCCGTTTATTACAAATATTTTGTTCTTGATTTAGTCAGATCACCAGCTTTATCTTGCATATCTGGCCGTTCTTTTGGACATCTTGATTTGACGACACGCAGAAAAGATTTTCGTCTTATTTTGCGTCATACGCTTGTCTGCGCGGAGCGGTTCCGATATAATATGAGCTGAGGTGATCGGTCCCAATGAACTCTGTCGGCATTTTTACCACCACACGCTCCCTCCAGCACATCATGGACATCGATCAGGAGATCCGCACTTTCTGCAATGTCACCTACCTGCCCTATACCACTCTGGAGCACCTGCTCTATCTCTATGAGCAAAACGCGGAGCAGTTCGATGCCCTGATATTCAGCGGTTCCTACCCTTATAATGTCATCCGAAAGCGATTTCCCAGTGTGGAAGAGATCCCCCATTCCTACTTCAATATCTCTGACCGAGACTACTATCAGCTGATCGCCCACCTGGCGGTCCAAAATCCGGAGCTTGATTTCTCACGCATTTACTTCGACCGGCCGGAGATCCCAGTAGATTTCCACTCTATCTTTCTCAGGGACGGTGTCCCTCTCTTGGGCACCGCCCCCATCGACTGGAGCACAGTGGACGCCGCGGACTGGTATCAGCCTCTCAAACTGTACTACAAAGAGATTTGGGACAGCGGAAAGGTGGACCTGCTGGTGACCCGTTTCGGCAGTATGGAGGACTACTTCCGTCAGCACAATATCCGCCACAGGTTCCTTTTCCCCTCTCCCGGTTCTATGCTGGAGACCTTCCGCGGTCTGGTCATGCAGCTGCGCACCCAGTCTATGCATGATTCCGCCGCCTGCCTGGGGCTGATCCGTTCCATCATGCCCCTGTCCAAGGAACAGTGGGCCGCACTGGGGGACCGTCTTCAGGCCTGCAACAAACAATTCGGCACCCCCTTCCTCATCTATGAGCACGGGGAGCACTATGAGATCACCACCAATATTTCAGTCCTGAAAGACCTCACGCAGCAGTACACCATCTGTCCTGTGACTGCCTTTCTGGAGGCGGGACTGGATTTTCCCATCTGTACCGCCTGGGGCTGTGCCGGCAACGTAGTGGATGCCCACCGAAACGCCCAGCGGGCGCTGAAAGAGGCGCTGCTGTGCAAGGGGTCCGCCGCCTTTATCGTGATGGAGGACAACACCATCATCGGCCCGCTCTCCAGCGTCCGCCGCATTTCCTATACCGATGCGCCCGATGAAAAGCGGCTGGAGCTCAGCCGCCGTCTCTCCATCTCCCCCCTCTATTTGAGTAAGATCGTCTCCGTCCTTACCCAGAAAGGAAACGACACTCTCTCTGCGGAGGAGCTATCCTTCTATCTGGATATCACCCCTCGCAGTGCTCTCCGGATCCTATCCAAGCTGGAGGCCGGCGGCTACGCCTCTGTACAGTTCCGGCGGCAGCTCAACTTGAGAGGCCGCCCGGCCAAGATCTATCAGATCCACATCCAGGACCTGACCTGACGCCCCCAAACCTGTCTCATCCCCAGGAGGTACTACGCCTATGAAAAAGATCCCTACATACAGCGGGACTCTGCGCAGCCATTTGCTGGCCGTCCCCCACTGTATTTCAGAATGCAGCGGCATCCGCATCTTTGGCCGCCGCATCAAATCCCTGGTGTTCACCACCGATGTAGCCATCATCAAGAACGTCAACGGAGACGCCATCATCGCGGTCTATCCCTTTACCCCCCAGCCCTCCATTGCCCAGGCCATCATCAGTGTGGCCGATGTCCCGGTGTTCGTGGGCGTGGGAGGCGGGATGACCAGCGGCTCCCGCTCCGTCCGGCAGGCGGAGTACGCAGAGCACCAGGGGGCCTTCGGCGTTGTGGTCAACGCCCCCATCACAGACGAGACCATCACCCAGATCAAGCATGTGGTGGACATCCCGGTCATCGCCACCATCATCTCTTCTGAGATGGATGTCGCCGGGCGTGTCCGGGCCGGAGCCGATATTCTGAATATCTCAGGGGCCGCACGCACCCCTGAGATCGTGGCCAAGATTCGAAAAGATTTCCCAGACATCCCCATCATTGCCACCGGGGGCCCCACAGAGGAGGACATCCTCCGCACCATCCAGGCCGGAGCCAACGCCATTACTTATACCCCTCCCTCCACCGGTGAGCTGTTTTCCGTGCGGATGCACCAGTACCGCGCCCAGTTCCATCCGGAATAAAAGGTATGACCGCCGCCGCTTTTAAGCTGTTTTTAATGCTGGCTTTCTCCCCCTTTCAGAATCAAATGGTAGGATAGCGTCAGTAGGAAGGAGGAAATTCAAAATGATTACCCTATTCACGCTGTCTCTGCTCTGCCTGGCTGTGATCCTGGTCCTGGGCGTGGTGCTCACCATCCTCAGTGTGCCGTTTCTGGTCATCCTGGGCCTGCTGCCCTGGCTTCTGCGCATCGCCGCCGCGGTCCTGCTGATCCGCGGGCTGCTGGACCATCCCTTCCGTTGGGAAAATCTGATCCCTGCCGCTGTCGCCTTTGGGCTTTCTGTTCTTCTGCACTGACCTAAAGAGCAGGGGCGGAGCCCCCTTCGTCCCCGCTCTTTTCCCACCGGAAAAAATTACAGATTTTCTTGCAAAAAAATGTTGACAAATCGGAACACTTCGGTTATACTAACTCTTGCCTTGTTCAAGACGGGCAGACATGGCGGCATAGCTCAGTTGGCTAGAGCATGCGGTTCATACCCGCAGTGTCCCCGGTTCAAATCCAGGTGCCGCTACCATTACAATCTAACAGAGCATTGGCTCTGAGCCATATACGGCCCGGTGGTCAAGCGGCTAAGACACCGCCCTTTCACGGCGGTAACACGGGTTCGATTCCCGTCCGGGTCACCACCTTTTTTTGAGCCGTCCATATGGAGGCATAGCTCAGCCGGTAGAGCGTCCGCCTCACACGCGGAAGGTCACAGATTCGAGTTCTGTTGTCTCCACCACAAAATCGCCTAAAATCGAAAGGTTTTAGGCGATTTTGCTTTGTTTTTGCAACCTTTTTCGCCACCTCACTCTCTGAGGGCCAAAAAAGGGCAAAAAGGGGGCAAAAATCGCTTATCCCGCAAGGCTTTTCCGGCGCAGTATTTGATCCATTACGTCGCCCATTCGGCTCATGTCTCCCTCCATCAAATGGCCGTAAATATTGAGGGTGGTAGACACGTCGCTGTGGCCCAGCCAGGATTGAATATCCTTGGCGTCACACCCGCCCTTGCGGAGTGTGTTTACCGCACTGTGCCGCAGATCGTGGAAGCGGCAGGGCAGACCGTGGGCCTTGACAACCCTCTGAAAGTGGTGGGTCACAAAGTCCGGGTCAAAGGGCGTTCCGTCCGGTTTTGTGCAGACATAGCCGGAGTTGACGTACTCCTTGCCAAACATGGCCTTGTACTCCTCCTGTTGTCTGTGCACTTTCAAAAGATAGGATCTTACGCTGTCCATGAGGGGCAAGCAGCGGCGGCTGGTCGCTGTTTTGGTGTGGTCCGAAAAAATGATTTCGCCCTCATTCTTTACCGCTGTGTGGCACACAGAGATTGTGCCTGCGGCAAAGTCCACCGCTTCCCAGCGCAGACCGCATATTTCGCTTCGTCGCATACCATAGGACACAGCCAACTGGACCACGGCCTCTATCGGGTCCCCCTGGAACAAAGCAAGTATCTCTTGCAGCTGTTCTGGGCTAAAGGCTTTCGCTCCCTGGTATTTCTGCTTCTTGGGCAGCTCCACACGGTCAGAGGGATTGTAGGGGATCAGATCAAGGCGCACGGCATAATCCAGACACTTGTGTATGATACAATAATGCTTCCGTATGCTGTTCGGAGAAAGCCCACCCTTTACCCGCTCATTCACATAGCTTTGAATGTGGGCTGGGGTCAGCTTTTGCAGCTTGACCCCAGCAAAGGGCGGATACTTTGCGATACTGTTCTCCACAACCTGGCGATACTGGGTAAAGGTGTTTGGCCGCAGATCGGGGGCCATTCTGTCCTCCAGCCAGTCACGCAGGAAGTCCAGAAAGGGCACGTCCTTGACAGTCAATGCCGCCGTAGATTGCTCCCTCAGTTGGGCCAGCCGTTGATCCAACAGCTCTTGTGCCCTACGCTTCCCGCCACGCTCTGGAACGCCTGTACACTCGGAACGCTGCTTCCAGCAGCCGTTTTCGTCTTTCCAGCTGAAAATCATGTAGTAGGTTTTGTGCTTCACTCGCAGACTGCCTGTCATCGGTTACCTCCTATTTCCCGACTGGCTTTTTCGTCTGCTGTTACATTCTTATTATAGCACATTTTTGTATTTTTTTCAATAGTAAATATGCTATTTTCAATAAAATCCGCAATAAATTTCTTCGGTATGCGAATTGTGCGCCCCACCCGGATACAGCGGATTTCACCGTTTTCAATCAGCCGATAAGCGGTGCTACGGCCTATGTTCAACAGCCTTTGGAGGTCGGATACCGTCAGAATATCAGGGGCGTTCAAAAGGTCTCGCAACTCCAAGGTTAGTCCCTCCTGCCCCAATCCCGCAGAAAGGGATTTTCCATATATTCCTCCGTGTCCCAGTCTGTGAACTGGCCCAGAGCGGTATAGACACGGACCTTGTGAATACGGCGCAAAAACGCCTTGAACGTCTCCGTTTTGGTCTGCTGCTCCACTGTATACTGCTGGTACAGCGGTAGGTTGCTTGTGATGTAAACCTGGGTATAATTTGCGGTTTTATTTGCGTAACGGGCCGGAAGCGTGGTATGATAAATATCCAGGTAATTGAGCATGGCCTCAATGGGAAAATTTGAAGTGAACTCTTCAAAAACGATGGCTTCTTCCATAGCGTACCCATCAAACGGGTGTTTGTAGTCCGTCACCCGGTAGACGCCGGAGAAGCTATGCCGCTCCATGATCCCTCTGGTCTTGCCCACTCCCGTGGGGCCGCAGACATACATAGTCTCCAGGCGGCGGATACCGCTCTCCTTGGCCTCCTCCATAATGAACTGCTGACGGGCATACTCCACATCCCGCAGGCGGAACAAAAGCTCTGGGTATTTTTCGGTGATCTCCGTATTGTTCAGTCCGTCCCGGATACTCTCTCTGATCCGTACCCAGTCGTTGCGCTCCCCTGGGCGCTCCTGGGGCAGCTCGCCCCACTCCTCAAAAGTGTTGGGGATCACTGTCTCCGCCTTGTCGCTCTCCGCCCACTTGCCGCCTTTCATGACGTACTCCCGGCACTGGGTGGCTTTCCCCTTGGCTCTGTCGATATGGGCGGTGGGAAAGCGGCGCTTGACAGTAGAGAAACGGGTAGCGGTCCGGCAGACAAAAAACAGGTGTGTATGATAGGTTTCGCCCTGTTCGTCCGCCATGCAGAAGTAGGTCAAACCTTGAAACTGCTTTAACATATCCTTGATAGCCTCATGGTTCAGCTGCTTTTCCGCCGGATTGTTTATCGTCAGCAGCCATTTCTTGGACTGTCTGTCTTTCTTCATAAAATCTCCTCCATTTTTATTATTTTCTATTTTTTTGCGACGTGCGATTGAGGTGGCCTTGGGTAATACTGGGCAAGGCCACCCCCGGCGGGCCTCCGGCCCACCGGGGGGACCAGGCTTGCGGCTTCGCCGCCGCCTGGTCCCAATGGGTCGTTTATCGGGTAACGCCCTCCAAAATAACCCTGTTAAGTTTTGGAAGGTCCCGCACACGGGGGACGGCTATGGGTGTGAAACCCGTCCCGTTGGTAAGCATATAACCTGTCCCCCTCTCACGGTCCGGCTCCATCTGATCCTTGAACTCCGAGAAAAACATATCCCGGCTCTCTTTGGAGAGGTTGGAAAGCCCCACCACAAGATTAAAATTCTCCCGAAACCCCTGGAAATAAGTGGAGTCCATGCGTTGCTGGCCTAGGATCACATGGAAATGGTAGCTTCTCCCAAGCCGGAGGAGATTGCCCAGCTTCCGCCTCTGAGCCTCCATGAGCTTCTTCCCGTCCGGGGCGTCCAGAAGGCTGTCCATATATGCACTCCATTCGTCGAATAGGAGTACACGGCTCCCGGTCCTGTCCGGGTCCTCACCCCGTTGACGGGCAAGGAAAGCGTCATAGAAGCCGTTGAATACCGGACCGACCTCAACGCTGGCATACCGCTCGCAGCCGGAGAGAAAGTCGAAGTCTCCGCCCTTTCCGTCACAGACTGTAAGCTGGGCGGTTGTGTCGTATCTTACAATTTTCCCCAGCGCCAATTTAAGCAGATAAGTCTTGCCGCTGCCCGTTGTACCAAAGCAGCACATATGGGGCGCTGCCTCCATATCCCAGTCTACGGCAATCCTCAACCCCCGGCGTAGGTAGCCATCATGCCACAACAGATTTTTGATAACTGCCATTGTCAAAACTCCGTATCGTCGGCGGAGGCGCCCTCTGGAGGCCGACGATTGCCCCAAATCCTGCGCTGCCGGAAATAGGTTTCGCTGGCAATCACCGCATGGACGAATACATACAAATCCCCGTTGCTTACATCGTCGATCTGGATTACTGGCTCAAGGCTTCCGCCACGGTTAAAGTTGATGTTCTGGAAGCCGGAGGGGTTATCACCGTTTAGTATAGTCTTGACCTCCGCTTGCAGTGTACGGATCATCAGCTCCCGGTTGATCTCCGCTCCCGCCTTGCGCTTCTTCAGCTTATACTTCAGCCGCCATGTCACGCCCCAGGGTAAAATCCGTTCCTCCTCGTCTACGGTAATGCTTGTTTCCTGGTAAATAGGCTCCAATCCAAAGGCGGCTGCAATCTCAGCGGCGGCAGGCTTTACGGTTTGCTCTACGGTGTAGTAATCTGACATTTCGGGCTTGGGGTCTCCCCCTTGGATGGGCTTCTCCGTCTTGTGTGTTTTCCAGTAGACAATCCCACACACGATACCGCCCAAGACCAAGAAAGTACCAAAATGTGCGGATATGTACGCCTCTATCCCCAGGAGGATACTTGCGCCCAGCTTTTCCAGCCAAGGGATCAGGTAGCCAAACACCAGTTCAAAGGCCACCAACAGGACCACCCCCGCCTCTGCGGATACCAGTGCTTTATAAGCCCATTCCTGCGCCCGTTTGCCTTTCTTCCGGGCTTTCTGCCATTCGCTGCGCAAGATATTGAACGTTGCCAATACGAATATTGTGTAGGCGATAAAAAGAAAAGTAAGTACAATTCCCATTATGTAACCTCCTTAAATTCTGGTGCCGGGGCAGGAGCGGGGGACCGCTCCCGCCCGGCAGATGTTAGTAGTGAAGCGTTCCGGCTGTTAGCCCTTGGCCGAGGCTGTGGGATTGGGGGCAGGGGTGATCCGGGTGGCCTTGAAGTAGGGCCGGACGCCACCGCCCTCCGTTTCAAAGCTGCCGGAGGTGAAGCCCTCCACCAGAGCCGGGACGGAGCCGCCCTGCTCGGCCAACTGTTCCGGGGTAACGCTGGGCTTGGTCTCGTTTACCTTCACCGCAACCCGCATGAAGCCGCTGCCGGGGAAGATCAGGGTATAGCGGACGGCGGTAGGGGGATCTGTCTCAGCGGCCCCACGTTCCCGGACAAGCTCAACGCCGGCGATCCGGGGCTGATGATTGGGAAGAATGGGGCCTGTGACTTCCAGCGCCCCCATATTGGACAGGGCCGGCAAGCTCAGGCGGACAAAGGACAGCGGGTTGTCGGTGGGGTACTTGATCGTTGTGTTCTCGGACATAGTATTGAAACCTCCTATAAAGGTAAGATGATGTTAAGCTCGATGGTGCGCACCTCTTGCTTACAAGCGCATTTTACGTTATGTAGTTTCGGGGTGTCAAAAAGCCCGGAAATTCTTCTGTTTTCCGTGACCGGGCAGGGAAATACAGGGGAATTTCCGGGAGAACACAAGAACGGGAGCAGCAGAAGCGGCGGAAATTCCGGCCTTTCGTGAGAACTGCCCCGTAAAATGGAAAAATTCAAAAAAATAAAAATTTTTCAAAGGAGAAAGTATCATGGAGAACCGGGAGAACACCCAGAAAACAGGGGGCCAGGAGCAGCAGCCCTTTCCCCGCCGGATCGGGCCTCTGGTCCTGGAGATCGGGCACAGCGTGGACCTGACCACCGCCGACTGGGAACAGTGCTTGAGCAAGGCGTTCAAGAGGCACCGCAAAGCCTGGGGAGACACCAAGACCCTCTACGGGCCGACCACGGTCCACGGCTATCTGTACGGCAAGCCGTGGCCGTATATGGAATGTGAGGTCTGTCTGTCAATCATAGCCGACGCCTTGAAGCTGTCCAAGGTCAAAGCAGAACAGCTTGAAAAGGCCATGCGTCATGCGGAATATGAAATCACCCAGTTGTATGACCAAGAGAAGCGCAGAATAGTAGAGGACGCCTATACACAGGCGGGAGGGACTGAGATAATCCGGACCGCGCTTCAACACCTGGACCCTGCGGCGGCCTACGCTATATTCAAAAACCTGGACGCCTGTCTGAGCCTGAATAAAAAGGATATTGCTTTTTGGAAATTTATCATGCAGAAGTCCGACAAGTGGAAAGAAAGCGCACTGAACCATTATGCCGCAAAAGCGAGCGAACTTCGGGCCGGGGCCGTGTTTCAACTTCTCTCCTCAGAGGAAGCGGCACAGTGGATCGCCCTCCGGGACAGGGACTATTCCGAAACCCTGCGGAAATCCGACAAGAGCGCAAAAGCGATTGCGGCCCAGGCGGAGAAAAGGGTGGACAGCCTGTCTTTGACGCAGACACAGCTCTTGTCCTTTCAAATGATGATAGAAGCCAGACAAACTGATGGGGCAGGCCCGCTGTACTCCCCCGCCGATCTGAATTTGCTGATCCTGTTCAAGTATTGCTTTTCTGATGAGGGCCGGATTGAGGCATTTTCATCGCAAAAAGAAGAAAAAAAGAAAGAGGAGCCAGAAGAAAATGTATAAGGAAAAGTATATCAATCTGATAAACGCCTGGGGAGAGGATGAGGAGGCCGTGGACTTCATTCAATCGACGGTATTGGCCTTTCCCGGTTACGTGGCGGCGGTCTACGAGATGGAAACCAAGCTGCCCTATCTCTCCCGCCACGTAAAGGGCGAGGAGTACAAGGAGCGGTATTCCGCTCTGGATCAGGAGCGGAGCCGTAGACATGAGGCGGCAATCTCCGGCGTCAAGACACTAAACCGCCTTGCCGAGCAGGCAGGTGTGGAACCCCTGTTTTCCGGGGACCCCGGCGACAGGCTGCAAGTGGCGGCGTTCTGTATCGCTATGGTAGACGAGATTTTTCAAAAGCGGGTGGGTGTACCCCAGAACGAAGAATAAACAGGGCTGGGCGGGTATGCCACAGCCGCCCCAGGCGGTCAAGACCGAAATAAATCTGTCCCGGTTTCGCAAGAGCCGGGGCAGATTTTTTTCGCAAGTGGCTTTCGCCAGTCTTGACAGCCTGTTCCGCCTGTGTCGTGCAGTAATCAAGCAAGCTCGCAAGCGAGACTTGCTGACGCAATTACTACATGATGGAGGCGCAGAGATATGAAGGAAACCACAAAAATGAGCCGGGCGGTCTGCCAGCTGGAGAAGATTTACAATTCTTTGAACGAGGACTTTTTTGAAAGTGCACTTCCAATCCCCATTATCACGGTACAGAGCAAGCCGGGGACCTATGGACATTGTACCACGGCCAAGGTGTGGCAGAGAAAGGACGGAGGGGCGTATGAACTGAATATCGCCGCCGAAGTGCTGAATTACCCCATCGAGGAGACGCTGGACACTATGCTCCATGAGATGGTCCATCTCTACTGCCGGGAGAACGGCATTAAAGAGGTCAGCCGGGGCGGGAAATACCACAATGGGAAATTCAAGGCCATAGCGGAGGCCCACGGCCTTACCTGCGTCCCCTGCGGACAGTATGGGTGGAACACTACACCGGGGGACAATCTGGTTGAATATGCACTTTCAAAGGGTTGGAACGAGATACGGATCGGTCGGAGCAGCTTTCCCCCGTTCTTCCATTCCGGGGCTGTTGGGACAGCCCAGGGCGGGGCGGGGACCACACCGGGAGGGAAGCGGCCCAGCAGTACCCGCAAGCTGGTTTGTCCCTGCTGTGGACAGAGCGTAAGGGCCACGAAAAAAGTCAATATCCTCTGCGGGGACTGTATGGCCCCTATGGTGGAGGTCTAAAAAATCGGGCCGGGGGATCACTCCCCCGGCTCCCCCTGTGCCGTTTTGAATGTGCACGTTCAAAAAGAAAACGGCTGGCGATACGTTAGATCGTCAGCCGCTTCGTTGCGTCCTTGGTATTCTGTTTTAACCCCTCTGTGCCTCCTCTACTTTATATAGAATGGACTCTGGAGTTTCGGCAATCAGAGAACACTAGTGGTTAACTCAGGTAGATGTTGGTGACCTCGGCATTGCAGAATCTACCGGATCTCACGCCAATCTCAACACGTCCGATTTGAGAAATATTCGCCGAATATGTTTTTGTTTCACAGGGCTTCATTGATGCCGACAAACGGCCATCGCCGAAGATTCCGTCTGAGCCTACAACAGACACGTTATGTTCCAAATCAAAACACGTCACGGTAAAGGTCAGCGTGCTGTATCCGGGATTATTAAAGGTGATATAACCGCCAGTACTATCAAAGCCGGAATTATACAGGTGAAATACACCATCCCCGTACTTAGAGCCATCGCCATGAAGATATAGGATATTTGCTCCAGTAAGCTCATAGGCGTCTGCGGGAATACTGTGCTTCACGGTGGCATAAGTGCCAAGCTCAAACTTAAAGGAAGAGTAACTTTCATACCCAGGATATACCATCAGGGTAATCGTGGAAAAGTCTGCAACACTGTTACTCTCGATTGAACCGCCGAACATTCCGCTACGTGCTATTTCTTCATCTCCATTGAAAATGCGGTAATTACCGCTATTTAGACACGTTATTCTTAAGAAATCGCTCCCGGAAACATCTATTGTAACATGATAAGGCGAACGATTATAGCCATCCGTTCCTCTGCTCTCGTCATATTCAAAGGTAAATGCGCCCTTTGAATAGCTGCCCCCATCGGTCATGACCACATCCTTATCGGTCAATTCCTTTATTGTTCCAGGCGTGACAGCATCAGTATCGGAAATCTCCGTCTCGCTGGGCTTTTGCTCTATCAGACGGCCCATAACCACGGCGGCTTGGGCGCGGGTCATTGTGCTGTCTCCCGAAAAAGCGCCCGAACTGCCCATACCGCTTAACAACCCTTTTCGATAGCAGTATTCGATGATACCCTCAACCTTTGCGGAATCGGGCAGGGAGTTATCATACTCCTGAATGGCCGCATAGTCCGATACCTGCGTGAGGTCATACGGTTCATCAAAATGCTCGCCAAAGACATCCACTGCGGTCATATACAATATGACGGCCATATCATAGCGGGTAATAGGGTCATCCGGGCGGACTGCTTTTATTCCAAAGGCATCGTCACCAAAGGTGCGATATGTATCCAGACCATCCGTTAGGATATGGGCTTTACTGGCGGCGTACAGATATGGTGTCCACCAATGGCCGTTGAAATATTGATTCGTCCCATCCCCTGTAATGTAATCAGGATAAAACCGCCGTACAATCATGGTGAGAAATTCGGCGTTTGATATAACTGCGTCGGGAGCGAACTGGCCGTTGCCCTTGCCTGTCATTACCCCCAAATCCACCATTTCCTGAATGGCCTCTGCCGCCCAATGGTTGGCGGGAACATCGGTAAAGGAACTCTCCGCAGCATAAGCGGGTGCGAATAGCCCTGCCATCAGGACCAGAGCCAGAGATAGGGCGACGACTTCTTTCTTCATAATATTCGGCCTCCTGTGTTTTTCTCTTGCGTCGGGACCCTTGGGGGGCGGCTGCCCCCCGCAGGCCCTTCTGCAAGAGGTAAGAAAAAATGCTGTGCGGGGTATGTAATATCCCCACACAGCACATCAAACTGCAACACAGCCGCCAAAACCCCCTTGCCAGAATAGAGCAAAAGAGAGTATAATAACAGCGTGGTACGGAATTTCCGTTGTGTGGGTGGTAGCCTCACCCGCATAGGGCCTCAGGTGCTCGCAACACCTGGGGTCCGCCGCATTATTTCTGTACCTCTTATCGCTATTTTAACCGCACAGGCCGAAAAAGACAAGCCCTATTTTTCATCTTCTGCACCCGGCCCCGTCCTGTCTCCGCATGGAGCAGAGCAGGGGCCGGGTCTTGCCGTTTACAAGTCCAGCATGGACAGATAGTCCTGCACCAAACCCTCCATCCCGGAGGCTTTCCGCTGCCTGTAATTCCAAACAAAGTGTAGTTTGTATTCCAGATTATCCAGCCAGCGCAGCACGCTCTCACGACGTCCGCTGTCAGTCCACTCCTCCTTGCTGAAAATATCCTCCAGCTGTTCAGCGGTATATTGGGGGAGTACAGGAGTTTCCCCGGACTGGCTGGCCGTTTCCGCCCATTCGTCATCATTCATAGGGCCGATGGTTGTATAGTGGTATTTGCTCAAAATGTCGTTCATGGTCTAAATCCTCCTGAAATATGTTTTGGGACGGCGTGTAACGCCTGAGTACGTAACAGCAGACGGGTGTCAGTCAGGGCCAAAAAAAGGCCAAAAACTTGCAAAAAATTTGTTTTCGGGGTCTAAACTCAGGGGCCTTGCGCCCCAGCGGATACAGCGTTTTGCTCCCCGCTATCCCTTGCGGCTCTAAGGCTGGGCGGCTTTTTTGGTGGGATTGCACAGTACACCGAAATACACCAGAAAACAGGGAAAAAATGGCCGAGGATTTTTCGAGTTCTGTTGTCTCCACCAAGAGGAAGAGTGCCACACCAATAGGTGTGGCACTCTTCTTATACTGTTCTGAGACGGGAATGATTTCCCTGTCCCTGTGAAACGAAATGCAGGATCTGCGCAGCGATTTTCTCTGGGTATCATAAGAACACTGATCGTTCCTGTTCGATAAGATCAGAACCATTGTCATTTGCGTGATGTCTACCAAAAGTCTACCAAAAAAGGGCGGCGGGGGCCTGGAGTTTCAGGGCCCTGCCGTTCCTTCTGTTTTCATGTGTCTACCAAATGTCTACCAGGGAAACTTTTTAGGCGTGATCCCAGAGATTTTTCCCCTGATCTTCCCCTTTTTATAACCAATTCCTCCTGTGTCAGAAGTGTTGTACAGGCATAGTGGG
>OIWN01000721.1_pt1 | contig 29089 bp, 23 predicted proteins | sample 1587591 | NCBI WGS metagenome assembly OIWN01 (sample SAMEA3888901, study PRJEB22519) | human gut metagenome | biome: human gut; feature: human-associated habitat; material: faeces | place: Denmark | collected 2010 | reverse complement strand
GCATTCATCCAAATCATGCTTAACAAATTTATCGAATGAAATCAAAACAGCTTCTAACAAACAATCATAATAAAATTACACTTTCTATGATTAAGTGAATTAAAATCACTACCTTTGTATCAAAATTAGAATTTGCATGGAAGATTTAAATAGGCTCAAGGTTGTCTTAGCTGAAAAGAAACGGACAAACAAGTGGCTTTCAGAGCAACTGAACATCACACCTTCAACTGTTTCTAAGTGGTGCACAAATACTAGTCAGCCAGATTTGGAGAATCTGATGAAAATAGCAAAACTTTTAAATGTTGAGCTAACAGACTTGGTACGGTTTGAGGATTTTAAAAATAACAGAGTGAAATAAAACTCTTTTCTTTGTGCAATGAGTATAAAATAATGTATTCAATTGGCACATAGTCAGCATTCATAACATGATAAAAAAGAAACAATATACATTTATCGATTTATTTGCAGGCATTGGAGGTTTTCACCAAGCTATGCACTCCGTTGGGATGAAATGTGTTTTTGCTAGTGAATTAGACAAAAATGCACGAATTTCTTATGAAGCCAATTATAAGAATATATCTCCTGAATTATTCGCAAATAACTATAAACTCTTTAATTATGATATAACTTTGCAAGATCCCGCTGAGATACCCCCTTTTGATGTTTGCTGTGGTGGCTTTCCTTGTCAACCGTTTTCTATAGCTGGTTTAAGACGTGGATTCGAAGATACACGGGGAACTTTGTTTTTTAATATTGCGAACATTGTCAAGCAAAAGATTGAAGCTGGTATTCCTCCCAAAATATTGTTTTTGGAAAATGTAAAGGGGCTTAAAAATCATATGAAGGGAGAAACTCTTAAAACAATTTTAGCAACTCTTTCCGAATTAGGATATGAATATAATTTTGAAGTACTTAATGCTAAATATTTTGGAGTTCCTCAGAATAGAGAGCGATTGTTCATTATTGCATGGTATAAAGATTTGATAAATGTTTACAATTTTAAATTCCCTTATGGTGTACGGCCAGACGGAACTACGATTTATGAAAAAGGGAAAAATATTGCTGATGAAGTTATAAAGACAAAGGTTTCTGATATATTTGAACCAAAAGCAACAATCGACAAGTATTATACGATTAGTGATAAAATGTGGATTGGACACCAAGAGAGGAAAAAAAGGAATAAAGCTAATGGAAAAGGATTTGGCTATTCCTTGTTCACAGGTGATAATGTGTATTGTAGTACTATATCGGCTCGTTATTGGAAAGATGGAAGTGAAATCCTTATTGACCAGTCAGACAAAGGACTTAATCCTCGCAGATTGACTCCCGTGGAAGCTGGAAGACTACAAGGCTATTATATTATTGGAAATGGATGGCAAAATCCAAATAGTTTATATTGCTTAAATTCAGGAAACAATATGGAGTATAATATAGTTGTATCAAGAAAAGAAGCTTATCGTCAATTTGGGAACAGTGTGGCAATCCCTGTAATTAAAAGACTTGCAAAAGAAATTGTTGAACAATTATTAGAAGCTTAAGAAATATGGAAGAATTAAAAGATTTACAGAAAATGTCAGAAAATGCAGTTGCAAGATTCAACTCGTATAGCGGTGCAGATTTCGTTTTGCCTTCCATATTCAAAGAACAAGTGAAATCTATAAATAGTAATACGATTATATACAACCAATACTCCGCTATTATAGAAACTGCTGGAAATCAAAATGGTATATTGAAAATCTATATGCCCAACCAATGGTTTTATATTGCCTCATACTTTACAGAATATTATAATGAACTCTTGAAATATAAAAAAGTTGCCCTAGAAATTACGACAAAAGAACGTCTTAAAATATTAAATGGCAATCAACTTACAGATGGGGAAAAACAAGCAATAAACACACTTCAATGTAGTGATGAGACTAAATTAAATTTAATTCGCTTCATTACAGACTATTCATGGTGGGGAGGTGCCAAAACTATTGATAGAGGAGATTTCTATGTATCACCTATTCTTAGCCTTGCAAGATTAGTTAACGCATCACAATCATTTGTTGCAGATTTATGTGCTTTTTTATCAGATAAGCAGAATTTAGTTCAAGCTATTATAGATGGTGAATCGGGTGCGGAAAACAACATAAAAGAAGTTACGCAAACACACAGTTACACACTTCAACAAATCTTCTACGGCGCACCAGGCACCGGCAAATCCCACACTATAAACGAAATGACAAAAGGAGAGGACGTTATCCGCACAACATTTCATCCTGATACAGACTATTCGTCCTTCGTAGGCGCATATAAGCCAGCAACGAGTTTACTTCCCATTTGCAATGAGATAGGAGAGCCTATGAAAATAGCCAACCAAGCATTGTATAAGGAACAGATAGTTTACGAGTTCATTTCACAGACGTTTCTGCAAGCCTATATCTCCGCATGGAAAAAGTATGCAGATACGGCAAATGGCGGGCCGAAGAAACAATTTCTCGTAATAGAGGAAATAAACCGGGGCAACTGCGCACAGATATTCGGCGACCTGTTTCAGTTGCTCGACCGTAACGACTATGGTTTTTCCGAATATCCAATCAAGGCCGACGCTGACATGAAGAAACAGCTGAAAAAAGTTTTCAATGGATTGGATATTCCGCAAAAGGATAGTATTAATGCCATGTTTGAAGGTCGCGATGTTGTAACTGAAGTGTTGGACGGCGACCTGCTGTTGTTACCAAATAACCTGTACATTTGGGCAACGATGAACACCAGCGACCAAAGCCTGTTCCCGATTGACAGCGCATTCAAGCGTCGTTGGGATTGGACGTACATTCCCATTTCCAACGCAAATAAAGGATGGACTATAAATACAGATGATAGTCATTACGATTGGTGGCAGTTTGTTGAGAGAATTAACGACTTGATTGGTCGGACTACAAACTCAGAAGACAAGAAACTTGGCTATTTCTTCTGCAAGGCAAAAGACGGAGAAATCTGCGCCGAGACGTTTGTGGGCAAGGTGATATTCTACCTTTGGAACGATGTGTTTAAAGATTATGACTTCTGCGACCAAGTATTCAATGATGCAAATGGGAATAAATTGACTTTTGACAAATTCTACACGGCAGAGGGGAACAACTCAAAAGTGGTTTTGGAAAATGTGGAATTGTTCTTGAAAAACCTGAAGTTGGAACCTGTAAATGACATTGTGGAACAGGAAGAATTTGTTGAACAAGAAGCAGACGGACATGACTTGCCGATAAACAACCAGAACAAAAAAGATTACACGCGTTATAGCATCAATGGAGAAGGCAATTATCCAAAAAAAGAAGTCGCAACAGAATTGGTAAAAAAATACATAGGGATGAATCCCGGCATTTCCGCCGACGACGTAGTGGAGAATTGGAAAAAGTTAGGAATTTCCGTTTCTCATTTCATTGAAACAGAGGCTGAATATAATGCTCGGACAGACTATGATAAACGTTCAAACAGAATTGAATGTAATGGAAGCGCTGTTTATGTAACATGGAATGGATGGGGTGGAACAAATAGGATGAAAGAACTTAAAGAAGCCGTAAGCAAACAAGGCTGGGGGTTAAATATTCAAGAAATAATGCAGTAATGCGCATACTTATAGAAGAATATCAATATAACGTAGCTGATGTAAAGGACATTCTTCACGGCATAGACGCATTGGAGAACGTGGAAGGCAAGGTATCTATTCATTATGTGGGATATTATTACAATATCCTGTTAAAGGATTGCGTGTTTATTCTTCCAAAAGTCCTTCTGAAAGGTGATGAAGGCAATGAATTAGTGTTCGGTAAATACAAGCCGGAAGAAGTAGCAAATCTTGATGAAAATAATCCTCTTAATTCAGTAGAACGCGATTTTTTGTATAAGTTTGCCGTATGGATTTACCGCGCTATCGTAGTTTATAAAAACGACAAGCGTAGTGATACAGAGATTGTCTACTATTCTCAGATTGCGCAAGTGGGTAACGGCAAGCGCAGACTGAGCAACACTTATCTGGATATTCTTCTTTCGCTGATACAATTCAATAAGGACAATCAAAACTTTTTCTTTACCATCGTAAAGAATATGCACAGCGGTTTGAACAAAATAAATTGGATGCGTACTATCGGAACGACCAATGCCATCATCCAAAACGGGCAACCCATTTATTTGAACCCTGTAAACAAAAAACGCCAAATAAACTTTGACGAGGAACTGCTCATCATATTCTTCTCCATTTTGAATTACATTGGAGATGCCTATGGATTCCCCAAACAGATAAGCTGCCAATACCAGCTTATTACTGGAAAACGGTTTGAAACATATCTCAACGGTTTTGGGAAGACACGGCTTAGACAAATCAAGTACAAATACTTTTCAGACAAAGCTCTTCAATTGTGGCAGCTTTGCTTTGCGTTTTTCGATGAAGCCAGACAAGTGTATATCACAACTGAGAAAAGAGAGTATCTGTTAGTAAAGAGTTTCTATGTCGTGTTTGAGGCTATTATTGATGAATTGGTAGGTGACAACCCATTACCCGATGGTATGGAAAAGAAGCAAGAGGACGGCAAAATTGTCGATCATCTGTTCACGGCTCAAAGTCTGATTGACAGTGAAGCCAAACAAACTTATTATATTGGTGACAGCAAGTATTATAAGATGGGACATGAGCTTGGCTCGGGATCTGTTTATAAGCAATACACGTATGCCCGGAATGTGATACAATGGAATTTGGATATTTTCAACGATGGCCGTCAAACAGAATCTGGTGTAAAATTACGTGATGACGTAACAGAAGGCTACAATATCATTCCGAACTTTTTTATCTCAGCAAAACTCAATGAGCACTTCGATTACTCTGACGATGGTATAGAGAAAACAGACCGCAAGCACAACAAGCACAAGAAGATGCAGTTTAAGAATAGGCTCTTCGACCGCGACACGCTGCTGCTATTCCACTATGATGTAAACTTTCTGTTTGTTTTGTCATTATATGCCCGTAACAATGCCGTCCAAAAAGCGGAATGGAAAGAAAAAGTGCGTAATAAGTTCAGACAAGAAATTCAGAATTGGCTGCAGCAAGACTATAACTTTTACGCAATGCGCGCACGTCCGGGAGTAAATGGAGAAGAATACATAAAGCATAACTTCAAGGAAGTTGTAGGCAAGATCTATACTCCATTCAAAGACGAGAATACGTATTCGCTTGCATTAGACAGCAAAGACCCCGAAGGTAACAACGCAGCTATCAAGACAATGTTGTCAGAGTTCTTCTATGTAGAACCTTGCCGTTTAGGACAGAATCCGGAAGAGGTATTGCCTACAGCTGCTGTGTTTGATGCGGTGAAGCCTACTGATAATGATTTGGCATTATGCGTAACCAAAGAAGGCATACATTTCGATAGTGCCGTGGAAAAGATGAAACAAGCTGGTAAGTTAGGTATTGCACTGAATATGAACGGTGCGACATTGCAGTTGGTTGAAGGTTTCACTGCTGCAAAATATCTCATCATCCACAACAAGAGTGACAAATACGCTGCGTTCTTTGTTGACGGGAAAGGGCCAAGGCTTGTTTCCGCAAATGAAATGACGGATATAGTAACAACCAAGAAAGGCGCATCCATCTATCTTGTCTATAACGCAGAATTGAATGTCATTCCTACATTAGGCGAATTGGATTTCTCTCCTATCACAAAGAGTGGTGACAGCTATTCTCCACACTTATTACCAATAAAGAGTTTAATAAAAGAAAACTTTGACAATAAGTATGGAAATATATAAACTTATAGGTGAGGCTACGAATTAACAATCTAATATTGATAATAATTTATGACAGACAATAGATATAAATTCGGTGACTTGATTATGACCCAAGGTACCGCCAGTTATTTTCAATCTGACTCAGATTTTGAGAAGCGATTTTCTTTACTCAAAGATAAGATTCGGGAACTCTTTAATCTAAAAAACATCAATTTCCTATTTGGCTCAGGAACAAGCAGCGGTGCTATCCCTACAATGGATGGGTTGTTTAGTGAACTTAAATTCGATGACGAGAAGGAAGTTGCTGAAAAAGCGGAATTTGAGCGTATTGTAAATAAAGTTGGTGAAAATCTTGAAGCGACACTTGAAGTCATGTATTCTGCACGTATTTATTATGATGGAATCCAAACAGATGATGAAAATATTAAAGAATCTAAAGAATTATACAATAGACTCATAAATCGAATTGAAGGATACATATTTAACAGTATTAATGTTGACATGGCCAAAGAAAAGTCAAAAGAAGTTTTAAGGTATTACAAAACCTTTTATCAGAAAATAGCTTTGCGCAATAAGGACTTGTCACGCATCCGTATATTCACTACAAACAATGACCTATTCAATGAAACAGCATTGGATTCCTTGAATATCCACTACATAAATGGCTTCGGTGGAGGGCTTAGAAAATATTTTAATCCAGCCTTGTTTAACTATACTTGGTCTAAAAGGATGGATACAAGTATAGACAAATACGAGCCCGTAGAAAATATGGTGTATTTGTATAAGATTCATGGTTCTATCAATTGGCAAGAGACAGAGCATAAAATGAACAACTATTTCAATATAGAAGAACTATCACCTCAACAATTAAGTTCGGAGAAATCCGTTCTGATATATCCTACTCCTACGAAACAGGATAAAAGCCTTGGTGTGCCATACGTTGATCTATTTAGGGAGTTCCAGAATAAGCTTTTGGAGCCTCACTCAGTATTGTTTATTATAGGTTATGGTTTTAATGACCGCCATGTCAATGACATTATTTATCGAGCGTTGGCAACGAATTCCACTATTAATGTGGTTATATTTGGTAAGAAACCTGCAGACAATGAAAAGGCGAAGAAACCCATCTTTTTTATCAATGACAATCGGATTTTTACTATTTCAGGCAAGGTTTGGAATGAAGAACAGGATGAAAGCGGGAGAATAACAAAAACCAATGAAAGAATCATAAACTATTTCGACTACATAGTAGATGAATTGTTGCCAAATCTCGATTCTTTTCGGAAAGAAGAGAATATGCTTGAGGCGTTTGTAAAACAGCTCAATGAAACAAAATCTGAATGATTATGAAAATCGGAAAAATTATATCTGTAGAATATGATAAGTTTAGGGTTCGTTTGTTTCATACTACTCGAAATTCTACTGTCAATATTGATGGGACGGTATATTATTTTGGCAATATAGGTAGTTATCTGAAGACCCTAAACTCTTCAGGGGAATACATTTTGTGTGAGGTCGTATCAATAGTCGATTGGGTGGGCAAAGAAAATCAAGTCTATAGTACATATAATCTTGATAGTTCTAGGGAGATTATCATAAAACCGATAGGAACATTAATGCACGAAAAATTCTGTATGGGTGTGGGTATATTCCCTTCTTTGTATAGTGATGTGGAAATCGTGACATTTGATGATTTAGATTCAATATTGTCTTACAATGATGGATGTTCCATCGATGGCGTACATTCAACAATCTTCATAGGTACTAGTAAAAGCCTAATTAATTATTCTATAGAACTTGATGTAAACCGATTCTTCAATATACATTCAGCAGTCCTGGGCAATAGTGGTAGCGGTAAATCAAATACAATAGCGCATATTTTGCATGAGGTATATCGCAAGCACGACAATGAAGCATTTGGCGCAAAAACAATAATCTTTGATGCAAATGGTGAATATCCAATGGCTTTTGGAGAGCAAGCCAAATTGAATAGAGCCATAATTCCTATTTTCTATAAACCCAATATCAGTAAGGAGGTTGATGGATATGAACCATTTGTGTTACCATATTATTTGATGAATCTTGATGAATGGCTATCTTTTTTAATGGCATCGGAACGAACTCAAAAACCTTTTTGGGATAGAGTCCTTCAAGAAAGTTATAAGTTTTATAGTATTTTCAATACCGATGAAAGAAACGATTCTCATCGATTTGCCAATTATATCAAATGGAAATTACGACAAATGCTATTGAATATTGTAAGCAGAATCGACAGTGATACTTCCAAAATGACTGCTGCAAAAGGAGCTGTTGCAATGCTTAGACAGACATGCAATAGTAGCCTTGGTAATGATGTTGACAAGAATGTTTTGGCAGATCTTTCAAACTTTCTCAATGCTTGTAATGACCTGTGTGTAATTAACTTTGGTAACAATAATGATTCCTTGTCTAATGCACTTAATCTTTTTGCTGCTACAGAAGACGCGCCGAAATACGTATGTATAACAAAACATCGTGACCATTGCGAGGCAAGTCTTTCAGATACCATAACAGAAGGTGCATTTAGACAAATCGATGAAAGTGATGCTTTGTCGGTAGACCAAAACAAGCTCATGCCTGGTAAATACTTTGACTACCACTATCTACGAACCGCAGTAGATATGGTACTTTTGGAGGAAGAAGCTCGTGGCAACCTGCATATTAGAGACTTCACGTCTACATTGATGAGTCGGTTGGATTTCTTTCTTTACAATCCTGAATGCGCGTTTATGCGTATTGAAACTCCTGATTATCTAGATTACAATGACTACTTAGAGAAAATGTTTGGCATCTCAGATTCAGAGGAAAAAAGCAAACAACTTATCACTATAGATTCGAGCGAAGTGGGAACGGATGCTTTAGAATTGATGACAAGTGTCGTATCTCGAATGGTGTTCGATTATAGAAAACGTAAGTTCGGAAAATTGCGACAACAAAAACCAATACACTTGATTCTTGATGAGGCGCATCGTTATATTCGAAAAGATGCAAATTATATTATGCGTGAAAATATATTTGAAAAAATAGCACGAGAAGGTCGAAAATACTCACTTTATTTGATTATATCTTCACAAAGGCCCTCAGAGTTATCCCAGACAGTTCTTTCACAATGTGGAAATTATATTGTACACAGAATTCAAAATGAGGTAGATATGAAGTATATCTATTCCGTTCTTCCATACTTTAGCGAGGATTATATTACTAAAATAAAACAAGCAGTTCCTGGGGAGGCCTTGATTTTTGGGAATTGTGTACCTATGCCCATTATGGTAAAAATTAAAGAGGCTGAGCCAGCACCGAATAGTAAGAACTGTGACATTAAGATCGAATGGTTTTACAAAGAAGTTATTACTGATAAAGACAACACAGATAAACAAAATGGCTGATGTTTTGACCAAAGAACAACGTCATCGCAATATGGCAGCTATACATGGGAAGAATACCAAACCTGAAATATTGGTGCGGAAATTCCTTTTCAGCCGAGGTTTTCGCTATCGGCTAAACCATCCACGTCTGCCTGGTCATCCTGATTTGGTGCTGCGTAAATACCGCACGGTCATCTTTGTGAACGGCTGTTTTTGGCATGGTCATGAGAATTGCAAATACTTCCGCCTGCCTAAGACTAACATCGACTTTTGGCAAAAGAAAATTGAACGGAATAAGGAACGTGATAAAAAGGAACAATGCCAACTCGCTGCTATGGGTTGGCATTGCATCACTGTATGGGAATGTCAGCTGAAACCTAAAATCCGGATGCAGACATTGGAGTCATTGGCTTATACTTTAAACCATATTTTCCTTGAGGATCGAAAAGTCAAAGCATACGAGATGCCTGAATCTGATGATGGTCTTATGGCGGCAGAATCAAGATTTCCGTATGAGAAAATTGAAAATGCAAAACATGTGTAATTCTTTTCCACTGATTGTGGCATTATGTCTTAAATGTCTAATACACAAATGATAATTCTGTGGGGTATACCAAATTACTGCTACGCACTGTAGCAGTTTTGCCATGGAAATACTGGTCTAAAGATGGGTTGTAATTATGGGGAATGGGTACGTTGACAAAATAAAATAGGGCATAACTCATTGAGTTACACCCTATTCCCCTATGATTGGTTATCGTTGTTTACCGATACTTATTTGACTTCCTCAAATATAATATACAATGAATATCAGCTATTTATAGTTTTATGGTACAAATAAGGGTATTTTAATAAGCAATTTCTAGAAATCACAATGGAAAACCTAGCTTCATGTATGTCAAAGAAAGATTTATATTTATTTAACTGTCGCAATTTTGCCCGATTTTCTTTATCACTTGTTAGCCGTTTTTGCAGATGTTATGCTCTTGTTTGCACAAATACCATAAAATGAAGTTGTTGCCTCTTTGCTGCTTATTTTTGGCTTTCGTTTTTTACGGAAATACGTTATACCTTTGCAAAACAACCATAGATAAAAATAGTTATGAAGCAAAGGCAACATATATTCCAGTCATGGGCAATAGAAGTAGTAACGGTGCTTCTGGCGTCCACAATATCATTTCCTGTGAGTGACACTTTGGGGGTGCAGTTAAGCATTCTCCCTTTTGTCATAGTAACTTGTTATGTTGCTCTAAAACTCATTTACCATTTATGTCTCTCTTTGTCGGCACATATAATATCCCTTGTTTCTTTATTCTGTCACAAGCCTGTGCAATCCGACAGACAAACTAAAGATGATTGCGCTTTAGCAACTGCTATATCTATGGCTGGCAATGACGACATTCAAATGAAACGGATGGAGTTATTCCATTATGAGTACCAGCATGAGGAACGACAATATCTACGACAAAAAGAAAGGGAAGAAGATGAAAAGCTACAAGCCGTATTGCAATACGCCCGAAATACATTCAGACAGTTTGACTTTAGCGAAGAAGAAATCTTCCAAATCTGCGAATGTGTCCGATACTTTGTCACCAATCGGCAAGCTCTTAGTGTAAACATCCACATCAAACGACGTGTTTCTGTTACCCAAATCTCACTAAAGAACTTCGCTTGGAACATTGCTTTCCAATACAACATCAGCCGAGATGTTACGGCACAATTTGTCATGCATACATTCCATGAATGGTTTGCCAATTCCACCATTGATACTGTCAGGAAGAATTTGCGCACAATAACAGGGAGGCATAAGATAAAAATTGATGAACATATTATTTCAAGCCTTCAAAACAATAATTCTATTTAGCACAACAGATTCAGTCAAATCCATGCCATAGTTATGAATTTATGAATATCACAAATGACATGCGTTGAAGCTCTCTTTTTATGCATTTTCTGTGGATTAAAGCGGTATTCCCAAATATTATAGCTAAATTTGCATTACAAATCAAAGTATTGTAACTAGCAGACAATTCAAGACATATGGAATCTCAAAAAATCAATAGACTAAAAGTTGTTTTGGTTGAGAATGGCAAAACAGGGAAATGGTTAGCGGAACAGATTGGTAAAAATGAAGCGACTGTTTCTCGTTGGTGTTCCAATAAAATGCAGCCCTCTCTTGATATGCTTGTGAAGATTGCAAAACTTTTGAATGTGGATCCTCGCCAACTTATTAATGGCGGTAATAACGAATGATTATGGCAAAGAAAAATACAAAGAAAGAGGGAAACTCTCTTAATCTTGAATCCATCTTGTTCAACTGTCGCGACTATCTTCGCGGCAGCGCATCGCTCAACGATAAACGCGATATCATACTAACACTCGTGTTCCTTCGGTTTATCGGCGAAAAATTTGACGAAGCTCAAGCCAAGATGCGTAAACTATGTATTGATAGGGGAATTACTGACGAGGATAAAATAGCAAAGTTTCTCAACTCACCTTCTCGATACAAGAACATAGTGTATGTACCAGAGGCTGCACGTTGGTCCATGCTCATCAATGTGCCTACTTCTGACCTTGTCGCTGCGCTGGACGATGCGTTGCAAGCCATCGAAGACAGCGGGGATGTACTGAAAGGCTGCGTAAGACTCAGTTTGTTCACATCGGTGAAAATTGAGCCAAACGAACTTAAAAAAGTGGTGGATGAGGTAAACAAAATTTCCCATAAGACTTTCGGCGGGGAAAAAGACTTGATTGGCCGTGTCTACGAATATTTTTTGAAGTCGTTTGCTGTGAACGCTACCAAAGAGGACGGTGAGTTTTACACTCCACATGATATTGTGGAACTTATAGCCGCTTTTATCGAGCCTTTTGACGGCACGCTCTATGACCCTTGCTGCGGATCTGGCGGAATGTTTATCCAGTGTGCCAAGTATGTCAAGGCCAAGCAAGGCGACATTACAGCAGTGAATGTTTTTGGACAGGAAAAAGAACCGTCCACTTTCCGGCTTGCCAAAATGAATTTGGCCATGCGTGGCATCTCCCACCATTTGGGTGATGGCCCCCTTTCTACTTTCGACAAAGACTGGCATGCCGGGCTTGTTTTTGACTACATTATGGCCAATCCGCCCTTCAATCTCAAGCATTGGTTTACCAAAGACGTTACCCAACCGGGTGTGAATTGGGCCGATTATGGAACGCCTCCGGAGAGCAACGCCAATTACGCATGGATTCTCCATATACTTGCCAAACTGAAAGCTGACAAAGGCATCGCCGGTTTCTTGTTGGCAAATGGTGCTCTTGGGGATGAAGATACCATTGCCATTCGCCAAAAACTTATAGAGAATGACAAGGTGGAAGCCATCATTGTCCTGCCGCGTGAGCTGTTTTACACTACCGACATATCGGTCACGCTTTGGATTCTCAACCAGAATAAGCGCGGAGGCATGCACCACGGGCGGCAACTGCGTGACCGTCGCGGCGAAATTCTCTTTATGGACTTGCGTTCTTGGACGGAAAATCCGGTCAAGGGTGAGCAAAAAAAGAAAGTGGAGCTGAAGTCTGATCAAGTAAAAAGGGCTGCCGGCATTTACTTCCAATGGAAGTCAGTAGGCACGGACGGTGCAAACTATGCCCAACCTGAGCTTTACCGCTCTGTGGGATTCGGTGAACTGCAGGAAAACAATTTCTCGCTCGTTCCCAGCCGTTACATTGAATTCGTAGACCGCGATACGGATATTGACTACGACAAAGTGCTGACCGAAACAGCCTCGGCTGTTTCTAAACTGTTGGCATTGCAACGTGAGAACGATGTGACACTGCGTAACGCATTAAAACAACTAGGCTATGAATGCAAGTAAGACTAAATGGGTGCGCTTGGGTAATTACATCGAGCGGAGTATGGTGAATAATTCCGAACTCAAATATGGCCCTGAACATATTGTTGGGGTCACAAGCAAAGGAACGTTTGCACCTACTAAAGCGCAGACTATAGATATTGATTTAAAGCCTTATAAACTAGTAAATAATGGAGACTTTGTTTATAATCCTTCTCGATTTAACATAGGTTCTATTGCCTATCGCACACAAGGCTTTTGTATTGTTTCTCACCTCTACGTCGTATTTAGGTTAACCGAATATGGGAAAAAGTATTTTAACCCTGAATTCCTTTATATGTATATGTATCGCAAGGAGTTTTTTAGGATGGTTGATTACTTGAATTTCGGCAGTCAGCGTCCTGAATTTAATTTCTTCGAATTAAGTGAGATAAGGGTTCCTCTTCCTCCCATTGAAGTACAGCGCGAATTAGTAGACACTTACAACGGCTTGAAAGCTCTTGCAGAGCAGAACGAAGCTATGATATCTCGTCTTACTGCCGCCTGTCAAGCCTATATTGTGGACTGCCGGGATAAATATCCGTCTGTGAAAGTGGGAGAATATCTTTCTGTTGATGATATCACCAACTCTGAAAATAGGGATTTGGAGTTTCTTGGCATAAATATCAATAAAGAATTCATGCCTACTACTGCAACGATAGAAGGGTTAAACAAACAAAAATACAAGGTTCTTACGAAAGGGAGATTTGTATTTAGTGGTATGCAAACGGGACGGGATGTTGCTATTCGTGTTGGCCTATATTCGGATGATACAGATGCTTTAATATCACCGGCATATACAACATTTTCTGTGGCGAAAGATAAATATAACAAGCTCCTGCCTGAATATTTGTTTTTACAATTTAAACGCGCTGAATCAGACCGCTTAGGCTGGTTTTATAGCGATAGTAGCATACGTTCCAATCTTGATTGGGGACGTTTCTGCGAGTTCCAAATCCCGCTTCCTCCCATCGACGTACAACAAGCCATTGTCGATGTCTATCACTGTATGGAACGTGCCAAACGAATTGCTGCTACCGCACGTGAGAAACTGAAAACACTTTGCCCGGCCTTGGTACAGCGGGCAGTTCACTCCTAAATCCCAAATGCCATGAAAGGAAAGTTCTACGAAAGCGAATACGAGAAAGCCCTGATTGACTTGCTGCAAGCCGAGGGCTGGCAATATACCCAGGGTGAAACGATTCACCGCCAACTACGCGAACCATTGCTTATCGAAGACTCTAAAGTCAACGATTTATGCGTCTATTTGCAAAATCGCTATCCCGGTCTTACCGACAGCGATGTCAACGAGGTAGTCAACTGCTTGCGCCACGTTTCAGGTCAAACTCATTTTGAACGACTGCGCAACACCTTCCAACTTGTCCGCGACGGTTTCCGCTACACCCACCACAGCGATGGGGAGCACTTTGACATCCGCTTCATCGACTTCGACCATGCCGACCGCAACATCTTCCGCGCCGTCAACCAGTTTGAGGTTGGCTATGGTATGAAAGACGATGTGCGCATCCCCGACGTACTCCTCTTTGTCAATGGCATTCCACTCTGCATCTTCGAGTTGAAGAACCCTACACAGCTGGATGCCGACATCGCGCAAGCCTACGAACAAATACATACCCGGTATATGCGCGACATTCCTCACCTGTTGCGTTACTGCCCATTGTCGTGCATCAGTGACGCAACCGACAACAACACACGGCTTGGTACAACATATACACCTTATGAACATTACTATGCTTGGAAAAAGGTAAACAATGAAGATCCCTCGGCTCAAAAGGGAATTGACCAAGTGCGTACCATCGTTAAAGGCGTGTATGAGCCGTCAAGGTTCTTGGAAATCCTGCGCGACTTCGTCTATTTCCCCGATGCAAAAAGTGGTAGGGAGGAAGAAATCGTGTGTCGCTATCCCCAATTCTTTGCTACCCGGATGATGCGTGAGAGTATTCGTCGTGCCTTTGCAGAACAGACTTCAAAAGGCGGTACATACTTTGGAGCTACAGGTTGCGGAAAGACATATACGATGATGTTCATTGCCAGACAGCTTGCGTTGCGCTGCCAGGAACTTGGTTCGCCTACAGTCGTTATGATTGTTGACCGTGACGACTTACAGACACAAGCCGGGAAACTGTTCTTGCGCTCACAAGACTTCCTGCAACTTGGCACAGTCAAAGTTATTGCCGACCGTGAAGAACTGAAGACCGAACTTTCGCTCCGCGACAGTGGCGTTTTTTTCATCTGCACCATCCAAAAATTCTGTGAGGCAACCGGAGAGTTGAACACGCGCCGCAACATTATCTGTTTCTCAGACGAGGCGCATCGCACCCAAATCCGCTTGAGTAACAAAATCAAAGTGGTGGAGCTTAAGGATATTGAAGCCAAGGTGGAACAAACCTCGGCAGGCGCACTATCCGTCAGAATGATTGATGAGAGTAAAATCGGAGCTTTTGTGACCAAGCCATACGCAGAACAACTTCGCACGGCATTTCCCCATGCTACGTTTGTTGGTTTTACCGGCACCCCAATTGCCGAAACCATCCAAGTATTCGGCGAAATCGTGGATCGTTACACCATGCAACAGGCAGTGGACGATGACATAACCAAAGATATCAAGTATATTCCACGCATCGCTCAAGTAACCCTTGACTCTGAAAAAGTCAAGGCAATAGAGAATTATTATACCCAGTGTGCAGAGGATGGCGCGACCGAATCAGACATCGCTGCCAGCAAGAAAGCGATGAGTGCCATGGAGCAGATACTTGGCGATGAGGAACGACTTGAACGCCTTGCAGCCGACATCATAGCACACTATATGGCATCTTGTGAAAACAAGCCCGGTGTGGTGCAAAAGGCCATGGTGGTGTGTAGCAAGCGGGAAATAGGCTACACGCTTTTGCAGAAGTTCCGCAAAATCCGTCCGGACTGGTTTGAGGAACACAAGTCTCCGGAGGGCCTTGTCGTGCCTGAAAAGGAGATGAAGGAACTGGTGCCCATGCCGGCCATCGCCATGGTTGCCACCCGTGGAAAGAACGATGCCAAAGATATGTACGACTACCTGGGAGATAAGAAACGCATCAAAGCACTTGACAATGCTTTCAAACAAGAATACTCTAATTTCCGTATCGTCATTGTCGTAGATATGTGGATTACGGGCTTTGATGTGCCCTGTCTTACCTATCTTTATAACGATAAACCGCTGCAAAAACATACGCTGGTGCAAACGGTCAGCCGGGTCAATCGTAAATATCCGGGTAAGGATTTTGGCTATATTATTGACTACATAGGCATCCGCAACAACATGATGGAAGCCATGAAACAATACGGTGGCGACACTTTCGGACCAAGCGAGGATGACGTGCAGCAAGCGTTAGGTGCATTGCTTGTAGAACTCGAACTCATCAGGCAACTATTTGTCGGCTTCGATCTGAATCCATTCATAGACAAAGCCTCAAAACCACTTGACAGACTCGAATGTCTCGGCAAAGCGTCTGAGCATATCTTGACTTTGAGCAATATGTATAATGTCGTGAAAGAAGGCAAGAAGCCCAAAGAGGTGGATGCTAAAACCTTCTTTCTGGCTCACGTGAAGAGACTGAAAACCGCATACGACATTTGCCAACCTTCCAATGTTTTGAATCACGAACAGTTGTCATTTTCGCAGTGTTATATGTGCGTGGCTACTTACATCCGCAAGGCATCGGGCGAGAAGCACGATACAGAGAGTATGAACCGTGTCGTACAGCGCATGGTTGCTGAAGCATTACAGTGTAATAGCGTAGTTAGCATTCTTGACACAGACGTGGAGGAAAGCATCTTCAGTCCAGGCTTTGTCGAGCAACTCAATGGGGTTAAGTTGCCAGCCACTCGGCTTGAAGTTCTCATAAAAATGCTGCGTCGTAGTATTGCTCAATATAAAACCACCAATAAATTTGCCGCAGAAAAATATGAGGAACTGCTCAAAAAGACCTTAGAAGAATATCACAACCGCCGTATTAAACTTTCTTCTGGCGAAGCTACTCAGACGCAGAAAGACACGGTAGATGAGATAATCCGTAATGCCACCCAACAAGCACTCAATATTCTTGGCAAACTAGGTGAAGATAAAGAGAGCTTCCGTAAATTGGGACTTACATTTAAGGAAAAAGCCTTTTACGACATCTTGATGCACATGCGTGATGTTCACAATTTTGAATACGGTACAGACCGTAAAATAGGCTCGTTAATCATCAATGATAAGTGTAAAGCACTTGCCAAGAAAATTAAAGAATTGATTGACACCAAATCGTGTTTCGCCGATTGGCTATCAAATAAAAATGTTCGTGCAGACCTCAACCAGGAATTATGGTTCTTGCTTGAAGAAAACGGTTATCCACCAGAATGGAACGATGATGTTTTTGATCAAGTCCTTGGTCAAGTGGAAAACTATAAAGAACACCAACAGAATCCGCGTCTATATAGTATTGACACAAATTATTATCCGTCAATGGCGGCAGAACCATAAACTTATAATCAAATCCATAAATAATATGTTTGAAAAATTCAAGACAATCAAAATAAAAGGAGGCTGCTTTGATAGCGAAACAGAATTAGAGCTTTTCAAAAAAGACGCTCTAATAAGTGTAATCTACGGCCGTAATGGTAGTGGCAAAACCACAATTGCCAATTGTATTGGTGAACTAGCAAAATCTGACGAAGAAAAAAATATTGACTTTTCTGTAACATCGACTGCAATAATTACAGTAGATAAGAAAGATTCCGTATTCATTTTCAATGAAGATTTTGTACGTGAACAAGTAAGAGTAGAGAATGATGGTATTAATACTATCGTTATGCTGGGAGAACAAGTGGAGTTAGATGAACAGATAGCAAAAAAGAAGGAGGTTTTGATTAAGCTAGAAGAAAATTTTAACAAGTTGGATGAAGAACAAAGAAAATATAATAACGCAAAGGAAAATATCTCGCCTCTATACTATTTCAACCAAATACGAGATGCGCTTCGCGCAGATGGTGGTTGGGCTGATATTGATCGAGACATAAAAGGTAATGCCGTAAAAGGCCGAATTAACGAAGGTTTAATCAGCGCATTGCTAGAATTAGAGGAGCCAACGGAAAATTATGATACATTGCGTAATAGGCTAATAAACGATTTAAATCTTTATCGAGAATCTGAAGATGCCCAAGAACTGATGTGGAAAAAAGATATAGTATCCCTCCCAGATGGACTTGATCAGCTTGCGGAGTTATTGATGAAGCCACTAGATACGCCAAAGTTGACAGACCGCGAACATAGGCTGTTAGCCTTATTAGCACAGCATCCACAACATTCCACAGAAGAAACAAGGCAAATGCTGGCAGAAAATTGGGCTTTCTGTCCAATGTGCTTACGTGAAATAACAGAACATGACAAAACAACTATAGTTCAAACTTTAACACACATTTTGAATGAAGAGGCTAAGCAATATGAACTATTACTGTCTGCAGAATTAAACAAATTTGCCATGATAGAAACTTCTCTTCCTGTATTTAAGGGTAGTTTAAATGAACAGGAATTAAAGAGGGCACAGGTTGCTCTAACGAACTTAAATCATATACTTTATAGTGTACGGCAAAAAATCAATCAGCGTAAAGGTGATATTTATACGTCTATAAGAAATCCGTTCTCTGAAGAGGACTGTATGGCGTATAAAGACGCTGCTATTGAATGGATAAAAGTTTTAGATGTAATAGAAGAGTGTGTAAAACGATTTAACGATTCTGTAAAAAAACGTAAGGATTTATATTCACAAGTGCAGAAAGAGAATAACTTATTGGCTCGGAAGCAACATTCCGCATTATTAAAAAGCTATAAACAGTCCAAAGAAAACAGTGCTAAAAATCAGGAGTGTTTGAATGCAGTGAGTAAAGAATGCGAAAAAGTCAAAAAAGAAATAGAAGCACTAAAAACAAAAAAAGAACGCACCGATATTGCCTTAGATTATATTAATCAAGAACTGCAATACGTGTTCTATAATAAGCGTAAGGTAATGTTAGAACCAGGAGAAGGTTGTTACAAACTCAAAATTAATGGCAAAGCAGTAAAACCCAAAAAACTTAGCGTAGGAGAGAGAAATGTATTAGGATTGTGTTATTTCTTTGCTAAACTATTTGGAGGCAAGACTGAAACAATCAAGTATTCTACTGAATACCTCATCGTCATTGATGATCCTATTTCAAGTTTTGACTATGGTAATCGTGTGGGAGTTATGTCATTACTACGATTTCAGTTCGGAAATATTCTAAACGGAAATGCCAACAGTCGAATATTGGTGTTATCCCATGACTTACAATCAATTTTTGATTTAATGAAAATACGTAATGAGATAATCGGGAAAAAGGATCCCACGTTTGTGGAGTTAGTGAACCACAGTCTGAAAGTGCACAAGTTCAAGAATGAATATAAGAAACTATTAGAATGTATCTTTGAATATGCTTCTAACAAAGAAACGTACGACATAGATGATGTCAGAGATACAAGCATTGGAAACACTATGAGGAGATTATTGGAAGCATATTCAAGTTTCTGTTACGACATGAGTTTTGAACAAATGCTTAGAAAGGATGATGTCCTTATGGGAATACCTGAGGATAAACGTAGTTATTATTCAAATTTCATGTACCGTTTAATTCTTAATACAGAAAGTCATTTGGAAGAAAACGTATATACTCTTAATGGGATTACTGCAATATTTACAAAAGAAGAAAAAGTACAAACAGCCAAAAGTGTACTTATGTTTTTATACTATACAAATAGGCTTCACCTTAATGCCTACTTACCTGAGCATATAAAAGAAATAGAGGGATGGAAAGCAGATGAAGAAGAATGGATCCTTCCGACAAAGTAATAAAAAAAACAGCAACACTTTTATAACGATTATATGACAATTGACGACATAAAGAAACTTGTTTCATCCGATGAGTCTCGGACATTGGAATTGAAGAAAAGTACCGGCGAATTGAAAGACGGTATGCACTCAGCATGTGCCTTCCTAAACACAGAAGGCGGTTGGTTAATTTTTGGTGTCGCACCGAAATCGCTAAAAATAATCGGCCAGGAAGTAACCGATAAGACACAACAGGAGATTGCTCAGGCTTTGGCCGGATTAGAACCTGCTGTAGACGTAAAAGTGGTATATGTTGATGTCCCGGAGTATCCTGGGCATAAAGTTATTGCCATGCACTTTGACGGATGGGTGTGGGGCGAGCGTCCGCATACATTTCATGGCTGCCCGTATTACAAAGTTGAAAGTACTACGAAAGTCATGCCGCAAGATATGTATGATGAGCGTATCCGTGCCCACCAGCCACAGATGTATGCGTGGGAAAGACTTGTGGCTGATAGTGTGACTTTGGCAGACCTCAATGAGAACCTGATTCGTAATTGCATCCGTCGAGGTATTGAGGGTGGACGTATTCCGGAATCTGCATTGTATGAGCCTATTGGGGACATCCTTTCAAAGTGGAAATTGCTTAAAAATGGAATACCTACTAATGGAGCGGTATTGCTCTTTTCTGAAAACATTGATGAGTATCCGCAGTTCTCTTTGAGAATGGCACGATTTGTTGGAACTAATAAAAATATGTTTCGCGACAACCAACGTGCCGAAGGTAACTTTTTTGAACTGTTAGAAGCAGGTGTTGCCTTCTGTTTCAAACATCTCTCTCTTAGTGGTAAAATCACCAACCATAGTTTGGAACGGGAGGAGCAGCTTGAAATACCTTATCATGCGTTAAGGGAGGCTCTTATCAATGCGCTTTGTCACCGCCATTGGGAGAAATATAATCTGACAATCAGCCTTGCAATTTATGATGACCGCATAGAAATAGCAAGTCCCGGTATGTTCCCACCACAGATAACACCAGAAAACATCAAGGAACCTCATGAGTCGTATCCGCATAATTTGAAAGTGGCAGAGGCTCTTTATCGGATGACCTATTTGGAAAATTGGGGAAGTGGTGCAAGGCGTATCATAGATGCCTGTCAAGCACAAGGTGTAGAGGCTCCAACGTGGTGTTCCGACGGTGGTTTTGTAACTATTACTTTCAAACGACCAGATTTCAAATCCGGTACAATAAAGATTGACCATAAAAGAGAGGATGCTATTCAGAAAACTGACTCAGTGGAAGAAAACCCCTCAAGCACCCCTCAAGCACCCCTCAAGTACCCCCTAAGCACCCCTCAAGTAGAATTGCTAATTCAGAAGATGAGCGATTCTTACATGACCATGAGAGAAATGGCAGAGGTATGTAATATTAAAGACTTGAAATATTTTCGAGAAAGTTATATAACACCTGCATTAGAAAGTGGAATGATTGAACGGCTTTATCCTAATCACCCTAAGCATCCGAAACAACAATACCAGTTAACGGAGGCTGCTAAAAAGTGGATAAAGGCAAATACTAAATATTAGTGCATAAAATTTTAAGGAGAGCCGTATCAAACTTTATTCTAAGTGGGAGTACGGCTCTCTATCTTGATAATATTACAAATAGAATGAGGTTCTAATTCTAGCAACTTTGGCCTTTTGTTAGCAGTATTTTACATAAATGATTACAATAGTTGCATATAAGAGAAAGAATACGAACAAAACTTTCACCCACCTATCCGATAGCCATATTCCTTTACTTTTTTCAAGCATACAAGCAATCCGTTTCTCGTGTTCTTTTTGCAATTCAAGCTGTTTGTCACGATGAGCCATAAGTTGCCGACCGACTTCTACTACAAAGTTCGTACAAATGTTATTCAAGGATTTTAGAGTTTGGGGATGTACTTGTGCACCGATTTTCTTTGCCTGTATCTCTTGAACAGAGGAGTTGAATTTTGAAACAATGCTTTCCATACGGTCAATAGCGGCATTGAGTGCGGCGGTTGTCTGTTTCAGTCCCGCTATATTTTCAGTAAGGCTGCGTTCTAACTGCGATATCTTACCCTCATTGTCGGAACTTTCTATAAGGCCATCAATGTCTATTTTATCGGATTTCCCTTTTCCTATTCCCATATTCATTGATTTTGAGTGAAACAATTATCTGTGTAAACCTCTCCTGCGCTTGCAAAGGCGGTTGGCCATTTGAGCGCATCGCTTTGCCCATTCGCGTTCGTTTTCATCTTTATCTTTTCCCCAACCGCTCATGTCGGAACCTCCGCTGCCACTGGATGCAGCCATGCTCGTTGCACCGTCAAGGTATTCTGCGAAAAGAAGCAAGGCGATTTTCTGCACAGCTTCTATAGTCGCAAAGGGATTGTCGTTCGGCTCGGAACATTCCTTGCGGATGATTTCGTTCGCTTCTTCTGGTATGGCAACATGGTAATGGTGGTATTCATCTGTGGAAATGTCATAATGCCTGATAACTGGAGCCGGACGGTTGGTCTGTGGCATTTCAGGCGGAACGGCTGCTGGCCGTATTTCCTGTTCGGTATTTGGGATTGCCAAAGATTTCTGCTCTCCATGAACCCTTGCCCATGTCGCTTCTATTTTTGAAGGTATGAGGTGTCGGCCTTTGCCAAGAATGGAGGATTTATAACTGGAGTTCCCCGAAAGGACAGAATAACCTCGTACATTCCCCTTGTCATCCTCTTGCAAGTGTATGCCGTAGCCGTGTGCTTTCAGTCCGGCTTCGTAGCTTAACCAACTGAAATTCGGCAAGGAACGAAGCACATCCATGCAAGTGTTGGCTATCTCTTGTCTGCGATGTTCAAAAATATCCTCTGGCTGTACCCACCCCCGCCGTTCATTGATAATGTACGCAGCCGACATTGCCCGTTCCGCTATCAAGTGGTCGTCGTTGACCTTTCCGTTCATATCCACACGGTTCACATCTATGTGCAGATGAGGTATGCCACTTTTCGCATCATGGTGGAGTGCGACTACATACTGGCTATTCTTCACGTTGGTGGACTTCGCACTGGCACGTTTAACCTTTTTTGAGAGGTCGATGGAATCGAATACTTGGATGTACTCGTTTGCCAACCTTACCCAATCAGCCAGCGTCCAGCCTGCGGATTCTTCCTTAGTTGGGGATATTTCCATTCTTATCACATTCCGTTTAAGTGGTCTGCCTTTGTTGATTATACTGGAAAATTCTTTTTGTTTGAGTACCATACGCTGATACATGGCTTCAGCCGATATGTCATCGGGCAAGAAGTTCACTTTCACTATCTCGGCCTTGTCCTTGTTGACCGAATAGCGGACGGCGTTTCCGCCGTGGCTGATGGTGGCCGCTTTTGCTATCATCTGGTGGGGGATTTATTGGGTGATGTATTCCTGAATTTCACTCCAACGGGCTATAAGGGGAACAGCGGCACGCATCCACTGTTCCACGAAACGGGTGTCTGCGAAGTATTGCGCCCGATGGCTGCCCTGTATGGACTTGACGGCTGCCGCTATTCGCATTAGTTCACCCCGTGAATCGGAGAGACTGCAAAGGGCTTCCACCTCTTTGTCGGTAAGCTGCCGCCTCGGATGCTGTCCCAAGGCGCATTTACGGATGTAGTTGCTCAAAGTCAAACCGCAGGTCTCGGCAAGTTCTATGGCTTTTGCATATTCCTTTTCGGTCACTCTAGCCTCCAGCCGCTTTGTGCGCTTTATAGCCTCTTTCTTTTCATCCTTGTTTTCTTCCGTTGTTGTCATATCTAATGATTTAAAAAGGTGATACGATAAAATAAAACTGGTCAGCCCGGTGCGAGCTTGCGAGCGGTTGTAACGGCTTATGTGGCATGGAAGCGCGGAGCGGTTTTGTGTGACATAGGCAATTCTTGTAACAGTCCTGACATGAACTTTGGATATATCACAGTTCACATAACGGATGGTTTGTCCGAAGTCTTTATAAACGTCTAAAACAAACGTACTCCGCCACATTCATTCTTCAAAAGACTGCTTTCAACCACTTCATAAGAACAAGCCCCAATTCCGCCGTAAACCAATGCTTTCCCAAAAGGCCACGAATTGAAGCGTGAAAGACTATGTTTCGCATTGTAAAAAGCCATCTTTTGAAAGCCAATACACAGCATTTCGTAACGGCCTCGGTTTCATCAGGTTTCACGCTCCGTCTTCGTCACGAACATTATTGTCCGAAATAAGGGATAAAGACGGCTGTCCACTGTTACAACGAGCGGAGGTGACCGACTTTTCAATTCCATCATTTGACACATCGACAGCGATACCATCTTTATCTATGCCATTGTCGCCAATCTCTCCGACACAGTGGTGCCGCTCTCTCATGCTCACATAATGCGGATTGAGTATCTTTTGATTGTCCGCATACCATGCCGACACACAATGCACAGTGTGTATGCTTGTGCGGTTGGTTTGTTCGGATGTGACAATCCCCAACTCGGCCATTTTGTCAAGTAGTCTTGAAACGGTCTTCTTGTCATAGCCTAAGCGGGTGGCCAATTCCACTTCCGAAAGGGCAGCTTGCCCGATATGTAGTGTAATGGCAAAACCTTTCTTCTCGTACTTTGTCTCTTTGATGACCGCAACGTCAATGAGGCATTTCAAAACTTTCATTCGGTCGATACCGTACTTGCTTCCTGCCAGAAAATCAAGCTGGCTGTCGGAAAGCACTATGCAATAATAAACGTCTTTCTTCATCTTTATATCTGATTATTGTTCTACTAACTCTAACTGAAATTGGTCTATGAGCGTTTGCAAACTCGGACAACGCTTTATCATCTTTTGGAGCGTCATCATGGGAGTATCCTCCATCAACAGAAAGTCTGCTATATCTAATCCTCTTTCCCTCTGTTCGTCTGTAGCGCACTGCTCCAGTTTATCGCTGAAAACCACTTTCGAGCAGATGGAAGAAAGCAACTGAGCTTTCTCCTGCCAAACCCTCTTCGCTCCCAAATCAGGACAAAGTATGACGGCACGATTCTTCAACACGGCAACGGTGTCAGCCTTGAAACAGCCGTGTATTCCTCCGGTCGCCAGCCAAATAAAGTCAGACATGAAGTGGCTGGCCACTAAAGCGGATTTCTCACTCTCCACAATGGCTACAGCTTTTGTCGGATAGTCGGTCAAGAGATGTTCGCCAAACAAGCATTGTTTCATGTTGAAGTGTTCAAGCCCCAGTTCTGTATGCACCCAACTCACATAGCTTCTCGGTTCTTTTACCCGATGCCCGGTCGCTGGATTATACAGCATAATCTTTCCGGCTCGCACTCTTCCTTGTCGGTCAATTTGCCAAAACACCGTAGAGCCTCCCCATTTCTTGGATGTCCCGACACAGTATAATTGGAACAGCCGGGATGTTTCTTTCTCACCCAATACACCCGAAAGAAAAATGAATAACGGATTTCGTTCATAGTTGGCAAGCGAGCGGCGCATAATGTCACAATCAATGTAATCTGTTGGCTTGGGCTGCACAATTTTTGTTTGTGACTTCCACGGCTTCCTTTCTTCCAATGCAATGGGATTATCTTTGAAATAATCCGATGGCTTGTAATGGTATTGGCACGAATGTTCATGATCACATCTGCCTACATAATCGGGAAAGGCAATCTGCCCTTCCGTATCAACATATTTGACAAAGCATTGCTTCCTTCCGCATTTAGGACAGGTCAACTTAGAGCCTCGCTTGTATTTTTGGAGCGTAAATCGGTATTCAGTCATAGTTTTTCCTTTTTATAAATGCAGTTCGTGCAGTTTGCAGTTACTGCAGTTTTGCAGGTTACCTATGTCCTCTGAACTGCAAACTGCAAATACTGCAAGGTGCAAACTGTGTAGCTCATTGCAGTTTCTCATATTCTCCTCTTTTGATTTTCCTGATAACCTTGCTCGTTGTAAGGTTGACCAACATATACATCACAGACCTTTCGGACAGGCCGACTTCTTTTCCTGCTTGGATAGCCTCGGCTGTGGAAAACAAGGCTGGTACGTTGTCAAGCAATTCTTTCTTTTGCGGTTCTATGCTCTCCATCAACATGAATCTTTGTATGTTTGAATAACAGTCTTCAAAATAGGAACTTAATCTGATGGCCGACTTAATGGAATCTATATCCACGAAATCCTTGTGTACTTCGCCACAAGCCCATCGGAGTATTTGAAAGACCAAAGCCAACCGTGCAGCAACCATGGGTATTTTCATTATCCGACTGTCAACCAAGCCGTCATCCTTTATTTGGTTTACCTTATGAATTAGGCCATTGCGCCAGTTGGTGAAATAGGTACCAGCCTCTGGAGAAAAATTCAGTACGTTCTGTAAAGCGTAGTCGTTGTTCTCATCCGTTATGAAACAAATCTCGCAAATACGGTTTATTACATCTTCCCACAAGGCAGAATACTTCTCAAATGATAAAGCAGAGGAATCTTCGTCAATCGGCCAGTCTGATATTTCCTGTGATGAGGGATAAACGAAGATAATTCTATCCAACAGTCCATTGTCCTTGTACCCTTTATCGACCAGTTCATGCACACGGGTTGTCTGCATCGTGCCGACTATGTTTATAAAAGGCCGCTCAATGTGGATGGGTATTGGCATACTGCACCTTGACACATCAAGAGGTTTGCCGCTGAAAGCTGTCAAGAGCTGTTCTATCAGTTGCCCCTTGCTGTACTGGTTCACGGCATTGAACATCCCCATTATTTCATCCACATACACGACTATCCCTCTTGGATTATCATTAAGCGTACGAATAAGAGCTTCAGGGGTGAAGTCTGAAATGATTATCCGCCTCAAAATTGGCTTGGGCGGCAATGACGGTCTTTCATCTTTCTTGCCCTTCTGACTTTCCAGTATGGAATTGTAGTTTTCCATATCTATCTTGAATTGCTTAATGATTTTAGCGTCACGTTTTCGGATAGGACGGAAAGCAAAGTCAAGCGGAGGTGTCTTACCCATGCCTGGCCGTCCGACCAGTATCATGTATAGAATAGGACTACTAACCCAACCGCCACGGATGCGGATGTTGACCGCATTGCCGATAGCCGTTGATGCTGCTGCAATAAGGGATGCCATCGTGTACTCAATGGAATAGTTCTCTTGCCGTGCCAATGCCAGAACCATGTCCTGCAACTTGGCAGGAAATACGTCCAAAGGTATCTTGTTTTCAATGACACCCTCGAACTCCATTCTGATGCTGTTGCACAAGTCAAGTGAATCCATTAGAACGGTCTGTTTCGTTTGGCATTAATGAATTGTGCAGCTTCTTCCGCCAGTTCCTTCTGTGATTTCCGCTTGCCGTCATGAAGCCATGCGTCAATCTCCGATTTGAGGAACATGATGCGTTTCCCTCTCTTATGAAAGGGAATCTGGTGGCAGCTCGTCCATCCGTAAACAGTCTGCTCCGCCGGATGGCTGGGCAGATATTCACACAGCTCTTTCAGGTTCATCCATTGGTCGGCAGGCCGTACTTGCGGGATGTTGTTCAGACCGTCAATCTTGGAATCAAGTTTATTCAACTTGTCCATCATCCATGACATTGCCTTAGGCAAATCTTCAAATGTAATGTTCTTGTCTTCCATATCATTATCAGTTGATTTTGCCGCAAAGTAATAGAGAATCTCAATACTGATTTTATGGTGTAATACATCACATAAAAAGGCAGTAGTGAAACATCACAATCATAAGGATTACTTGTTGATTATCAATGTAAGCAATGGAGAATATCAGTAGAGGATTTTTATGATAGTGTCGCCTATCATATAGGAATCATAAGGTAATCACAAAAATAACCATAGATAAAAATAAAAAGCCACCCACGTAAAAAATACGCAGATGGCTATATAAATAACCACAAAACAGTAAATGAATTACATCATTTTAGATAAATAAATTTCAAATAGTTTAATGTAGATTTTATCTAATAAGATGATGATTGACATGTATAAAAAATAATTTTGCAGTTTGTATCCTTTATACATCATTTCCTTGATTGAAGGCAAGTTGTGTTGATAAGAACGTGTATTGTGAGCACAACGATTACGTTCCTTATAGACATAGTCCGTAAACAATTCTTGCAATACCAATCCACAAGTAGCTTGCCTTTCCAATTCTGAGATATTGTCTTTTTTCGTAAACAACTGCTTCTTGTTCATAATCCAACTCTTACGTACATTTGCAACAAGCACTTTATATTCATCATAGCTCTTCTTAAAATTTTGCGCCAACAAACTATTTTCAAATACTTGTTGAATAGATACTCTCCAGTCATCAAGTATTTCATCTTTGATAGCGTCAGTAACAGTAAACGACTCGTCGAGTTTTTTTATTTCGTTCAAAAGGTCGTTGTACACCATACATTTGTCATCGTAACTAGAACACTCGCCATATGGCTTGCGCTCATATCGTTCGTAGCGGTACTCATAGTCTCTGCAGGCCATTTCCCAACATATACATTTTAACTTTTGTTCTTGAGCTCCGGTTAATCGTAAAAAGAGAGAATGGAGTAGATAGTCACAGATTGGGTATGTCTCAATACCGCCATTAGTAGCATCAAGAGATCTAAATGCTTCTTTTATTATTTCCGTTTCAGACTTCAGAATAAACGGTATATGGTTAGCGGGCTGGATGTATGACATAACGATTGAATATAGTTATAGATTGTTCGACACGGGCACGCATATATTTCAATAATGAAGGAGAGGCTTTGTGACCATCGTTCCGTTTGAAAAAGGATATTTTATTTTGAAGTTCTCTCATTAGAGCATCTTTACGAGCAAGATCTATATTATTTCCTTCTATTACGGTATTGTACACAAGACCAAACATATAAACATCAGAATCAATGATAGACCTGAAATGTAATTGATTATATCCAAGTTCGTTTAAAGTATCATTTAATAGAGTAATTCTGGGAGCGAAATCTTTGTCAGGAAATATCGTTGAAAATTGAACAAACATATCACTATTTTTATCATTGACAACTGCATATATATATTCCTCATAGTATTTTTCCATTTTAGGCTTATATCCCTGCGCAAGTCGGTTGCTTCTTCCATCTATTTCTTGAGTTCAACTTATAAATGCAACTTTTTGGGTGCGGATAATAAGCAATAAAAA
>OIWN01000717.1_pt1 | contig 29192 bp, 28 predicted proteins | sample 1587591 | NCBI WGS metagenome assembly OIWN01 (sample SAMEA3888901, study PRJEB22519) | human gut metagenome | biome: human gut; feature: human-associated habitat; material: faeces | place: Denmark | collected 2010 | reverse complement strand
TGACCACACGCCCGTCTTTTACGTCCAGGCAGGGAATAATCCGTTTGGCTAACATTGCACACCCGCCTCCTCAATGGCCAGAGCCAGATCAATGGTCCCGGCATAATACGCTTTACCGATAATAGCGCCGTACAGCCCCATATCCCGCAGAGTTCGGATGTCCTCGTTACAGGATACGCCACCGCTGGCAATGATGCAGCAGGACACACGTTGCTGCAGTTTCGCAAGCCACTCCACCGAAGGGCCTGAAAGCATACCATCGGTGGAAATATCTGTAAAGATCAGCGTTTCCACACCCAGATCCTCCATTTGCCGCGCAAAATCCAAGCAGTCGCGCCGTGAGTCCTGCTCCCAGCCGGACACGCGGACAGTACCTTCCAGCGCATCGATACCCACGGCAATGCGTGTCCCATACTCCCGCACAGCTGCAGCCACAAAAGACGGGTCGGACACCGCCGCAGAGCCAATGCACAAGCGCTGTACGCCGCTGTCGGCAGCGGCACGCAGATCTTCCATAGTGCGCAGCCCGCCGCCCAATTCAATCTTCAAGCCACTCTCCCGGGCCACTGCAGCCACGATGGGCGCATTGACGCGCACGCCGCTGCGGGCGCCATCCAGATCCACCATATGAATCCACTGCGCTCCGGCAGCACGGAACGCCAGCGCTGTGGTCACCGGATCAGCGGCCACCTGGTGCACGGTGTCAAAATTACCTTTCTGTAAACGGACGCACTGCCGGTTTTTCAAGTCGATGGCCGGTTCAATAATCATCCCTGGAGCCTCACAAAATTCTTTAGGATTTCCAATCCCACATCGCCGCTTTTTTCGGGATGGAACTGGGTGCCGTATACATTGCCGCGGCCTACCGCTGCGCTAACAGGGCCGCCGTAATCCGTCACTGCATACACATCGCGTTCCAGTTCCACCATAGCGCAATAGGTATGGACAAAATAGACATACGCCCCTTCATCCACTCCGGCAAAAAGCGGCGTGGGCGTTTTGAAGTGCAGAGTGTTCCAACCGATATGGGGCAGCTTCAAGTTCGTTTTGATCTTATCTACCGTACCAGGCACGAGATGAAGCCCCCGACAGGGGCGCACCTCGGTACTGCTGGTCATCAGCAGCTGCATACCGAGACAAATACCGAGGATGGGCTTATGTTCCGCCTGACGGCGTAAAACCGCGGGCAGCCCGCGCTGCTGCAGCTCTGACCAGGCATCGGGAAACGCGCCCACACCGGGCAGGACAATGCCGTCAGCCCCCTCGAGCACCGCTTCCTCCGCCGTAATCCGCGTTGGCGCGCCGATGTATTCCAGCGCGTGGCAGATGCTGGATAGATTGCCTACATTGTAATCCACAATCGCAGTGTATCCCATCACAGCACTCCCTTTGTGGAGGTGACAACTCCGCCTTCCACACGCTTTGCGTCCTTGAGCGCCAGCCCCAACGCCTTGAACAACCCCTCAGTGATGTGGTGAGCATTGGCGCCATAAAAGGCTTTCATATGCAGCGTCAGCGCTGCGTGCATGGCAAACGCGCGCATAAACTCCACCGTCAGGCAGGTATCGTATTCTCCGCAGCGCTCCTGGGGCATCGGCGCATCAAAGACCAGATAGGGGCGGCCGGACACATCCAGCGCCGCAAAGAGCAGTGCTTCATCCATGGGAACATAAGCGCTGGCAAAGCGGCGGATCCCTGTTTTTTCACCAAACGCGCCTCGCAGCGCCTCACCGAGCACAATGCCCACATCCTCCACCGTGTGGTGACCGTCCACCTGCAAATCGCCCTTGGCCTGTACCGTCAAGCCAAGGCCGCCATAAAAGGCAAAGGCATGGAGCATATGATCGAAAAAGCCGATTCCGGTATCCAGCACGATTTCGCCGCCATCCAGTTGCAGCTCCACCAATATATCCGTTTCTTTTGTTTTTCGCTCAACTTTTGCAGCCCGATCCATAATATTCTCCCCCTTTTCCCTCAGTCCGTTTCATCTTCAAAACGCACTTCAATGGAATTTGCGTGGGCAGTCAGCGATTCCGCATTGGCAAACGCTGCGATCTGTTTCCACTGCTGCTGCAGATTTTCTCTGGAATATTCCAGCACACTCATGGTTTTGAGGAAACTGTCCACCGACAAAGGAGAGAAAAACCGAGCCGTACCGGATGTAGGCAGAACGTGGTTCGGCCCTGCCAGGTAATCCCCCAAAGGCTCCGGCGCGTTTTCTCCCAGAAATACCGCTCCTGCGTTCAAAATCAGCGGCAGCAGCGCCCTCGGCTCTTTGGTACAGATTTCCAGATGTTCCGGCGCAATTTCGTTGGCCAACGCGGCACAGGCGCTCAAATCGGGACAGACAATAGCTGCGCCGAAATCCGTCAGCGACTGCTCGATGATCGCCCGGCGGCTAAGATACGCGCTCTGGCGAAGGATCTCTTCATCGACCTTCCGTGCCAGCGTTTCACTGGTGGTCAGCAGCACTGCAGAAGCCAGCACATCGTGTTCCGCCTGGCTAAGCAGGTCGGCGGCAATGTATTTTGGATTGGCCGATTCATCTGCAATCACCAACACTTCAGAGGGACCAGCCACCATGTCGATATCAATCGTACCATACACCAGCCGTTTTGCGGCAGCCACATAAGCATTGCCCGGTCCGCAGATTTTATCTACCTTTGGAATAAAACCCGCACCATAAGTCAGCGCAGCAACAGCCTGGATACCGCCCACGCCGATCACCCGATCCACCCCAGCAATTTTTGCTGCTGCCAACACCGCCTGATTCAGGTTTTCCGTGGGCGGCGTAACCATCACAATCTCCTGTACGCCGGCCACTTTAGCAGGCACTGCGTTCATCAATACCGAGGATGGATAAGCCGCCGTGCCGCCGGGCACATAGATGCCCACCCGCGTCAGGCCCCGCACGATACGCCCCACCGTGCCACCGGCGGGATTGTGCCATTCTATGGTTCTCGGAAGCAGCTTTTCATTGTAGTCCCGAATATTTTCCGCCGCTGTTTCCATAGCTTCGATCAGCTCTTGAGGGCAGGCAGCATAGGCCGCTTCCACTTCCTCTTTTGTAATCTCCCGCGGCGCAGCTTTGTCGAATTGCATGGAGTAACGCTCCACAGCTTTATAACCGCCCTCCCGCACATCTTTGAGCACCGCTGCAGCGGTGGCGTTGATGCCCTCGCCGGTCTCGGCTGCCCGTGCCCGCATGTCGGCAATTTGTCTGCGCTCGGCTTCGCCGTCGGCCTGAATAATTTTAAGCATGGCGTTCCAGCTCCTTTTCCAATCGTTCCAGAAATTCGTTGATCTCTTTTTGATATAGCTTCATGCTGGCAGTGTTGACGATCAAGCGAGCACTGATGGGCGCCACATCCTCGATCACTTCCAGCCCGTTGGCTTTCAGCGTCGCACCGGTTTCCACAATATCCACAATAGCGTCGGCAAGGCCCACGATGGGAGCCAGTTCCACAGATCCCTCGATTTTGATAATATTGACATCCATGCCTTTCTTATCGAAAAATGCCCGGGTCACATTGGGGTATTTACTGGCAATCATTCTTGTATGGTAGCCACTGTAAAGGTCTGTCCCTTTCGGGGCAGCCAAAGCAAATTTACACCGTCCGAATCCCAGATCCAACACTTCATAGAAGGAGTGCCCCTTTTCCAGGATGGTATCCTTGCCCACAATGCCCAAATCACATACGCCATGTTCCACATAAGTGATCACATCAGGTGCTTTAGCGAGGAACGCATCCATGGGATAGTCGGGCAGCGGGTGAATCAGCCGGCGACCCGGATCACGAATCGGCGCACAGTCAATACCGCTCTTTTCAAACAGCTCTACCGATTTGTCCTGGAGCCGCCCTTTTGTCAGGGCAATCTGCAAACGATGCATAATCCTTCCCCTTTCAGACGGATTCTTCCCGCACGCCGGAAGCGGTAAGCACAACCAGTGTGGGAATCCCTTTTTGATGCGCCAAACGGCGGCTCTCTTCCTCGTTTTCGCAGCAGGAAAGCTCAATCTCTCCCGCCCCGGCAGAGCATTGCAGCTTCATGGCCGCCCCAAGACATCCGGCCTCATAATGCACCAGTTTGTGCGCTGTTTTCACTTCCTGCACGGGCAGCGCGCCGGCCACACCAGCCACATCCACAGCAAACCCCGTAGCCGGTGCGCTGCGGCCAAACTTGCCCATCAGCGCATCGTACCGCCCGCCGGTGACCACCACATGGCCGCTTCCCTCCACATAACCGCAGAAGACCATCCCAGTATAATAATCAAGCTGATGCACCAGCCCCAGGTCGAACCCCACATAGGCTCCCCATCCGGCAGCGCACAGGGCATCATAGATAGCAGAAAGCTCATCCAGCGCCTGCAGGGCCGCGGGGTTGTCCGTCAGGCTGCGGGCTTCGGCAAGTACCTCCGCCCCGCCAAACAAGCGGGACAGGCGGCACAGCGCCTGATAAGACGGTTTATCGGAATATTGCTCCCGCAGGAGATCGTCCAACGCAGCAAAACTCTTTTGCTCAATCAGCGCACGGATCTCTTCCACCTGTATTTCATCCGCCCCCAACTCTCCAGCCAGCGCCCGGAAAAAGGCGGCATGCCCCAATTCAATACGGTAGTTCTGCAACTGACAGCTTTGCAGCGCTTCCAGCGCCACGGCAACCGCCTCGGCATCTGCCCGCGTCCCGTCAGCGCCAATCAGCTCAACGCCGCACTGGTCCACTTCGCTCATATGTCCGGCGTTGACCGTAGCGGCGCGGAAAATGGTTTCATCGTAATACAGACGCTGGGGCAGCGGCTCATGCTGCAAATGCGTTGCCGTCACCCGGGCAATGGGCAGTGTGCAGTCTGGCCGCAGCACCAGAATACGACCGCTGCGATCGATTATTTTCAGTGTTCCCTCCTCCGGCACAGAGCGGCCAGCCTTGGAAAACACATTATAGTACTCCACCACAGGCGTAGCAATTTCACTATAACCGCAGCGCTGAAACACGGCGGTCAACTCCTGCCGTACAGTTCGGTACAGCTGGCACTCACCGTAAAGCAAATCCCGGGTGCCTTCGGGCGTATTCATCATAGCCATGGAAAACGTCTCCTTTTCACAGCGGAAGTCCCTACGCTTTAATTCGCTAATATATTAGCATAATAAATCCTCTCCTGTCAAGCGCTCAGTTCCCCTTCTCGGCATTCGATTACACATCAGCCAAACAGGGAAATCTGGCTGGTATCCGGCATTCCGGCAAAGCTGCCTAAAGCGCGCAGGGTATCAATGTGGGTTTTTGAGAGCTTGTTGCAGCACAAAGAGAATTCCTCCACCGAAATGAAATGCTTGCCTGCGCGCTGCTCCACCGTGGCCAGTGCCGCGGATTCGCCCAAACCGCTGACCGCTACAAAGGGCGGAATCAAACCGTTTTCACTGATGACAAAATGCGTGGCATCCGACTCGTAAATATTAATCGGATCGAAATGATAGCCGCGCAGATAGAATTCATAGCACACCTCCAGCGTAGTGGCAAGGCTCTGTTCCACCGCGGTGGCTTCTTTGTTGTTCATGATCTCCAGCATTTTCTGCTTGACCGCTTCCTGGCCGGCACAGCAGTATTCGGCATCGAAGGCTTTGGCACGAATCGAGAAAAAGGCCGCATAAAATGCCAGAGGTTTATGTACCTTGAACCAAGCAATGCGGAACGCCATCATCACATAAGCCACAGCATGGGCTTTCGGGAACAGATAGCCAATCTTGGCCAGGGACTCGATATACCAAGCAGGTACATTATGCTCCTGCATAGCTTCCACCCAGCCTTCCTGGAAACCGCCCTTTTTCACTTTTCCCTTGCGCACAGCCTCCATGATTTTGAATGACATTTTGGCATCCATTCCCAAGGAAATAAGATAAATCATAATGTCGTCACGGCAGCCCACTGTCTCTGCAACGCTGGCCGTACCGCCCACAATCAGATCCCGGGCGTTGCCCAGCCACACGTCCGTACCGTGGGAAAAACCGGACAGGCGCACCAGGGTATTAAAATCTGTAGGCTGCGTGTCCTCCAGCATCTGCCGGGTAAAGCGGGTATTGAATTCCGGGATCGCCACAGCACCGGTGGGACCCAAAATCGGGTCGTTTTCATAGCCCAGCACCGCAGACGAAGTGAAAATGCTCATAGTGTCTGCATCGTCCAGCGGAATGGCCCGAGCATTAACACCGGTCAGATCCTCCAACATGCGGACAATGGTGGGATCATCGTGCCCCAGCATATCCAGCTTGAGAAGGTTATCTTCCATACAGTGGTATTCAAAATGGGTAGTAACCGTGTCGCTGTCAGCAGCATCGGCCGGATGCTGAACCGGGCAGAAATCTTCGATTTCCATATCGTCCGGCACAACCACCAGTCCACCGGGGTGCTGCCCCGTGGTGCGGCGCACGCCCACGATTCCCTGCGTCAGACGGTTTTCCTCTGCCCTGCCCGCCGTAAGGCTGCGCTCTTCCAGGAATTTGCGTACATAGCCGTAGGCTGTCTTGTCGGCCAGCGTACCAATAGTTCCGGCGCGAAACACCTGGGTTTCGCCGAACATCTCGATGGCATGACGGTGCGCTTTGGCCTGGTACTCTCCAGAAAAATTCAGATCGATGTCCGGCACTTTGTCGCCGCCAAACCCCAAGAACGTTTCAAATGGAATATAAAAGCCATCTTTCACATAAGGCGTTCCACACTCCGGGCACATTTGATCCGGCATATCGGCGCCACAGCCATAAGAACCATCCAGAATAAACTCGCTATGCTTACATTTGGGGCAGCGGTAATGAGGCGGCAGCGAGTTAACTTCCGTAATCCCGGACATATACGCCACCAGCGACGATCCAACCGAACCACGGGAGCCCACCAGATAACCATTTTCCAGCGAACGCTGTACCAGCTTCTGTGCTGACATATAAATCACGTCATAGCCGCGTCCCAGAATGGAATTCATTTCTGTATCCAAACGATCCTGAACGATCTGCGGCAACTGCTCGCCATACAGTTCATGGGCCTTGCCCCACACCAGATTGTAAAGATCCTCCCTAGAGTTTTCCAGTCTCGGCGGAAACAGCTGCCCTTTTGGCAGCAGCTGAATATCCTCCACCATATCGGCGATCCGGTTTGGATTGGTAACCACCACTTCCATAGCCTTCTCTGATCCCAGGTAAGCGCATTCCTGCAGCATTTCCTCCGTAGTTTTGAAATAGATCGGCAGTTCCGAATCAGCGTCGTCAAATTTCTTGCTGGCCAAAAGAATATGGCGGTAAATTTCATCTTCAGGATTCAAAAAATGCACATCCCCTGTGGCTACCACGGGCTTGCCCAATTCTTCCCCGAGACGGACAATAACACGGTTAAAGTCCTGCAGGTCCTTCACGGAGCGCACTTTCCCCTGACGCAGCATAAACATGTTGTTGCAGATCGGCTGGATCTCCAGATAATCATAAAAAGAAGCGATGCGCTTGAGTTCGTCCCAGCCTTTATGCTCGATCACCGCCTGAAACAGTTCGCCCGCTTCGCAGGCGGCGCCAATGATCAAACCTTCGCGCCATTTTACCAACTCTGTTTTTGGAATAATTGGCTGCCGCTTGAAATATTTGAGATTCGACAGGGAAATCAGCTTGTACATATTGTGCATGCCCAGCTTGTTCTTGGCCAAAATGATCATATGCCGGGGCCGGCGGTTGGCCTTGCCCAGCGGGCGGAGTTTGAGCATTTCCTCGTTGATTTCCTGGATTCTGGAAATCCCACGCGCACGGAGCATATCAAAAAAGGGCGCCAGCATATAGCCCACCGTCGCACCGTCATCGCTGGCGCGATGATGGTTGAAAGCGGGCAATTTCAGCCGTTCGGCCACCACATCCAGCTTAAAATGCGTCAGCTCCGGCAGCAGGTTTTGAGCCAGGATCAATGAATCGATGTATGTCGGATCAAAAGGCAGACCTTCTTTGCGGCAGTTCTCCCGGATAAAACCGATATCAAACTCAGCATTGTGCGCTGCTAAAGGACGGCCGCCCACAAACTTCAAAAAACGTTCCAGCGCTTCTCTGGGCTGCGGCGCCCCTTTGAGCATTTCATCGGTAATACCTGTTAACCCGATAATCTCCGGCGTCAAACGGCGGTTGGGATTAACAAAGGTCTGAAAAGTATCGGTAATCTTTCCGTTCTTCAATATTACAGCGCCAATTTCTGTAATGGCTTCATACTTTACATTAAGCCCTGTCGTTTCGATGTCAAAACAGACGATTTCATCCTCAAAAGCCGCATCCTGTGTACCATGTACAGCCAAGCGATCATCCAGATTGTTAACAAAATAGGCCTCCACGCCATAGAGGATTTTGATTTTCCCGCCAGCGGCAGAGGCGGCATCCGGAAAAGACTGCGTCACGCCGTGATCCGTAATAGCAATAGCGGGATGTCCCCAACGGATGGCTGTTTCCACCGCTTTCTTGGTATCTGTCAGCGCATCCATGTTAGACATGCGGGTATGCAGATGCAGTTCCACCCGTTTTTGCGGGGCGTTGTCCATGCGTTCACTGTGCCCGGCCAGACAGATGCTGTAAGGTTCCATCTGTAAGTCCATACCGTCCCGGGTGAGTTTCATCCGCCCCTGTACTGTTACATACATATCCACATTAATTTTTCCCCGCAGCGGATCAATTTCCTTTTCTTTCAGATATTTCACCACACGGACAGAATTCTGCTCATCAGTCATATCAAAGGTCAGGCACCAAACGCCTGGACGGCGCGTTTCATAAATTTCTTCGGCAAAAATGCGCCCGGTAACGGCAAAAGTGGGCGTTTTCAGGCTCAGCCCTGTCATCGGCACCACATCAGCTGTAATAGGGCCGCCAAACAGAACGCTTTCATCGCCGGAAACCACTGCCCGCCCTTTACGTTCCCAGCTCTTACGCTCTGTCGTCTCCGTTTTTTTCTTTTTGGCCGGTTCCGGCGCACACACGCGGACGCTCAGTTCAACTGATTTCAGCCGATACAGCTGACACATTTGTTCCTGTACCTTTTCCAGCGCGCTTTCCGGCAGCAACTGGCTGGAAAGGAGCTTTACGGACATCGTCAGCGCTTCTTTATCGATAGCAGCCTCTTCAATCAATACTTCCAGGAGCAGGATACGGAGCTCCCGCTCTGGGATATAGTCAGAAAATAAATCAAAAAAAGGAATCGTTTTGCTCATTTTTATCCTCTCGTACTCTATTTCACGCAGTATTCTGCAGCGCCATGCACCTACCGCATCTTGCTTACAGCCGCTCGATCTCTTCCATCAGCGCATCCACCAGTTTTTCCTGCGGTACTTTACGCAAGACCTCGCCTTTTCGGAATACCAGGCCCTCGCCATTCCCGCCGGCGATTCCCACATCGGCCGCAGCAGCTTCTCCGGGACCATTGACGACACAGCCCATCACTGCCACCGTCAATGTTTTCCTGCAGTCAGCCAGGCGGCGCTCCACCTCTTCGGCAATGGGGATCAAATCGATTTTTGTGCGGCCGCAGGTAGGACAGGCAATCAGATTGACCCCTTCCCGGCGCAGCCCCGCAGCCTTTAAAATATCCTTGGCCACGCCGATTTCTTCCACCGGGTCTGCTGTCAGCGTAACCCGAAAAGTATCACCGATCCCAAGGCACAGCAGCCCACCGATGCCCATGGCCGATTTGACGACTCCCTGCTTGGGCGTCCCCGCTTCGGTAACTCCCAGGTGCAGCGGATAACTGCACCGCTCGTGAAGAAGCTGATAGGCTCGTATTGTAACCGGCACACTGGAACATTTGACCGAAATACAAATGTCGTCAAAATCAAACTTATTTAACAGCGCCACATGACCAAACGCGCTTTCCACCAAAGCTTCGGCAGTCACACCGCCGTATTTGCGCAGCAACGGCTTCTCCAGGCTTCCCCCGTTGACGCCGATGCGGATGGGGATATCGTTTTTGCGGCAGGCATCCGCCACTGCCTTCACCCGATCCTCCGCGCCGATATTGCCGGGATTGATGCGGATCTTGTCGATGCCGGAATCCACACACTGCAGCGCCAGCTTATAATCGAAATGAATATCCGCCACCAGCGGGACATGAATCCGCGAGCGAATTCTGCCCACAGCAGCTGCCGCAGCTTGATCCGGCACTGCCACACGCACGATCTGGCAGCCAGCTTCCTCCAAGCGATGAATCTGTTCCACCGTCGCTTCCACATCGGCGGTATTGGTATTGCACATGGACTGAATCGCCACCGGTGCGCCGCCGCCCACCGTTACAGAGCCGATCTTGATCTGCTTTGTCATCTTTCCTGCGTGCCTCCCGTCATACAAAAAGCTTAAAGATATCGCTGGCTGTGACAACCAGCATAAACAGCATCAAAGCCACAAATCCGGCATAGTTGAGATACCCCGCATATTTCGGGTTGACCGGCCGTTTCGTCACTTTCGTCACCAAAGTCGTTACAAACATGATAAAAATCTGTCCGCCGTCCAGCGCCGGAATCGGCAATAAATTCATCACCGCCAGATTGATGGCGATCAACGCCGTCAAATAGCCGATATTGGCCGCCGCCATAAAAAGAGACGTGGAGCCCTGCCCTACATCAGAAATCGTCGTCACAATCCCCACAGGCCCAGACATATCAGACAGCCCCACCTGGCCAGTGACCAGCATTTCCAGACTGTACCATACCAGCCGGACAAAATCCACAGAATGCAGTCCTGCCATTTTCAGCTTCATCAGAGGCGTCGCCTCCACAATTTCGCCGAAATTGAGTCCAAAGCGCACGCTGCTGGTGCCGTCCTCATTGGGATATTCTCTGGGCGCAAGGGGCAAATCCGTCAACGTAATCTGCCGGCCGTCCCGTTCTACCACGAAATCATACGTTTCGCCATTGCCCAGATTCAAAAAAATTGAAATATCTTCATACAGAAGCACCCGTTCTCCGTCAATACTGACGATGCGGTCTCCCGCCATCAGGGCGTTCTCGCCCTGCGCTTCAAAACCGTCGGCAAAACCTGTAATCACCGGCGCATAAACAAAGGACAGATTGCTGCATAACCAGACCAGAATCAAAAATCCCGTCAGGAAATTCATAAAGGCACCGGCAGCAAAAATAATAAAGCGCGGGAACATCCTTTTGTTGTTCAGCGCTCTGGGATCGTCAGATCCTTCTTCTTCCCCCTCCATGGCACAAAACCCGCCAATGGGCAAAAGGCGCAGAGAGTAAGCCGTTTCTCCCTTTTTTCTCTGCCAGACAGCCGGCCCCATACCGATGGAAAATTCATTGACCCGCACACCAAACAGCTTGGCTGCCAGAAAATGTCCCAGTTCATGCACGGCAATCAGCACGCCGAAAATCAGTATTGCAACGATGATATACATGAATGCAAAAAACTCCTTACACTTTTACCAGATGATGATACGCGTCCATGGCCGCTTCCCTGGCCTGGGCATCTGCATGCAGAATTTCAGCAAGATCCGGGTTCTGTACCACACCCAGCCGTTGCAAGGCCGCATCCACAAGTTCTGGGATCTGCCCGAAAACGATCCTGTTCTGTAAAAATAGAGAAACCGCTGTCTCATTGGCCCCGTTGAGTACTGCACAGGCCGTCCCACCCGCCTGCACCGCCTCCATTGCCAAACGCAGGCAGGGAAACGTATCCAGATCCGGCCGGGCAAAAGTCAGTTCACCGCAGGAAAAGGGATCAAACCGCTGCGCCGGAGATGTCAGACGCTCCGGATGCGTCATAGCATACTGAATTGGAATACGCATATCCGGCGCGCCCAACTGGGCTAATACCGCGCCATCACAGTATTCCACCATGGAATGAATGATGCTCTGCCGGTGTACCACCACACAGACCTTTTTCAGCGGAAGGTCATACAGCCGCATGGCCTCAATTACTTCCAGCCCTTTATTCATCAACGTTGCGCTGTCCAGCGTCACCTTTGCGCCCATATCCCAGTTAGGATTCTTCAGCGCTTCGCGGGCTGTGGCGTGATAGATCTCTTCTTTTTTGCGGCCGTAAAAGGTGCCGCCGGAACATGTGAGCAAAATGCGCGCTACTTCTGAACAGTCGCGGCAGGATTGGAGGCATTGAAAAATTGCCGAGTGCTCGCTGTCCACCGGCACAATCTCTGCGCCCTTTTCCGCCGCAGCCGCCATCACCAGTTCGCCGCCACATACCAGAGTTTCCTTGTTTGCCAGCGCAATCTTTTTCCCCGCTTCGATGGCGGCCAGCGTGGGCTGCAAGCCCACCATGCCCACCACAGCAGTCAGCACAGTGTCGGCTTCATCCACCACAGCAGCACGAAGCAAGCCTTCCATACCGGAGCACACTTCTGTTTCTTTTTGGTCGGAAAGCCGTTCCCGCAACGCCTGTGCCGCGTTTTCGTCATAAAGCACAACAAGACGCGGAAGATATTTCCGCGCCTGCTGTTCCATCAAATCCACGTTGCTCCGCGCCGTTAGAGCGGCCACCTGCAGTCCCAGCTGATCCACCACTTCCAGCGTCTGGGTCCCGATCGAACCGGTCGAACCCAAAATCGAAATACATTTCGTCATCTCAAACCCTCTTTTTGATTCAAAACACTCTGCCTTCAGGAAAATATGGGCACAAAATGAAGCAGAAGTTCCAGCGCCGGCGCAGCAAAAATAACGCTGTCAAAACGATCCAGCACACCGCCGTGGCCCATAAAAATGCGCCCATAATCCTTAATACCAAATTCCCGTTTGATATAGGAAAAGACCAGATCGCCGAACTGGGAAATCACGCTTAGCGGGATGCCGAGCAGACCCAGCACTGCATAATTGGGCTGCAGGCCGAAGCCATAGTGCGCTACCGCACCGAACAACAACCCGCCCACTACCGCAAAGAGCACTGCGCCGATCGAACCTTCAATGGTCTTTTTCGGCGAAAGCTCCGGGGCCAATTTGTGCTTTCCAAACAGGCGTCCGGCAAAATAACCGCTAGCATCGCTGATAAAGGGATAAATTAGTGGGAGATAAAAAATCAAACGTGTTTCCATCTCCATTTCCATGCGCAGGAAAGAGGATAAAAAGCACGGCACAATCAGGGCGCCGAACAGCGCCGCACAGACCATTTCAAATTTGACTTTCGCCTGGTGCAGCATTCCATCCAGAAAACACAGTGAAACCAGCAAGAATGCGCCCAAAAGCAGAAGATAAAACTCCGAACTGTAATACGTCCACAACGGCACCAACGCTGCGAACACTGCGCTGATAACACACAGCCGCTTCTGCCGAACAAGCCCGGTAGCCCACAGCAACTCATACACAGCCACCACAGACAGTGCCGAGATTGCCAACGCGATGGCCCACACTGGCGCAAAGGCAAATCCCAGCGCCGCAATGGGAAGCCAGATCACTGCGGTTAAAATACGCTTTGCCATCAAATTCCTCCATATCTGCGATGACGGCGCTGATATTCCACCAGTGCTGCATCCAGATCTTCTTTTCTAAAATCAGGCCACAGGGTGTCGGTGAACAGGAACTCCGCATAAGCCCCCTGCCACAGCAAAAAATTGGACACCCGCTTTTCTCCGCCGGGGCGGATGATCAGATCCGGATCCGGAAGACCTGCAGAGGAAAGCTCCGATGCAAACAGCTCTTCATCCAATTCCTCCGGCCGGCGCTTTCCCGCAGCACAGTCGGCGGCAAACGCACGGGCTGCGCGCAGAATTTCGTCCCGCCCACCGTAATTCAGGCAGATGTTGGCTTGGAAACCATCCAAAGTTTCGGTAATGGCATTGGTCCGTGCCGTCAGTTGCTGTAGTTCCTCCGGCAGTGCCGAAAGATCCCCAAGAAACCGAAGACGGATATTATCCCTGGCCATCGTGTCGATCGCCTCCAAGAGATACCGCTTCAAAAGGCCCATGATGGTATCTACTTCATCCTTAGGACGTTTCCAGTTCTCGGTGGAAAACGCATACACCGTAAGATACTCTATGCCCAGATCCTTACAATATGTCGCAATGGTACGAAATACTTCCGCTCCCACTTTATGCCCGGCCGTGCGAGGCAGCGCCCGCCGTTTGGCCCAGCGGCCGTTTCCGTCCATAATAATAGCGATGTGGCGGGGCAGGTGGGCCATATCCACCAACCCCGCCGTTTGCTCTGATTTCGACTTGAAAAAAGCCATGACTGCATACCGCTGCGCCCGTCAAACGGACATCAGTTCCTTCTGCTTTTTCTCCAGGAGCGTATCAATCTCCTTGCATTTTTTATCCGTCAGATCCTGCATGTCTTTCTCAATATCTTTCAGGTCGTCGTCCGTAATCTCGGACTTCTTCTTCTGGGCCTTAAAGGTATCCATCGCATCGCGGCGGATATTACGAATGGCTACCTTAGCGCTTTCGGCATATTTGCGCACTTGCTTACTCAGTTCCTGGCGGCGCTCCTCGGTTAACTGCGGGAACGACAGACGGATGCAGGTGCCGTCGTTCTGTGGATGGATACCCAGGTCGGATTCATTAATCGCTTTTTCCACCAGTTTCAGCGCTGTTTTGTCCCAAGGCTGGATCACCAGCGTGCGGGAATCGGGAGAACTGATGCCGCCGATCTGATTGATGGGCGTAGGAGCACCGTAATATTCCACTTTGATTTTATCGAGCACCTGGGCATTGGCCCGGCCGGCGCGGACGCTGGCAAAATCCCCCTGGAGCGAATCCAGCGTTTTATTCATCTTTTCCTCGTAAATACGGTATTCTTCCTTCATCATGTTAATCCTCCTTCACGATTGTTCCCACATTTTCTCCGCAAATGGCGCGGATAATATTCTGCGGATCCTCCAGCGCAAAGAGCAGTACGGGGATCTTATTGTCCATTGACAGGGATGTGGCCGTGGAATCCATTACGCTCAGGTGCTGAGCCAATATGTCATCATAGCTGATCTGATCGTATTTTTTCGCGTCGGGATTCTGCACGGGGTCAGAATCGTAAACGCCGTCCACATTCTTTGCCAGCATAATCACGTCGGCATTGATTTCCGCAGCGCGGAGCACGGCTGCCGTATCAGTGGAAAAGTATGGATTTCCAGTACCGTAGCCAAAAATGACCACGCTGCCTTTTTCCAGCTGATGCACGGCCCGCAAGCGGATATACGGCTCGGCGATGGCCCGCATTTCAATGGCAGTCTGTACACGGACGGGAACGCCCTTTTGCTCCAGCACATCCGCCACAGCAAGGCAGTTCATCACTGTAGCCAGCATGCCCATATGATCGGCGCGGGTGCGTTCCATTTTTCCGGTCCCGTTTCTCACACCGCGCCAGAAATTTCCGCCGCCGATGACAATGCCCACCTGAACGCCCATATCCACGCATTGCTTCACCACATCGCATACGTTTCCGATGACATCAAAATCAAGGCCAAAATGTTTATCTCCCGCCAGTGCTTCTCCGCTGATCTTCAGCAGGATTCGTTTATACTGGGGTGTCTGCATTCTGTTTTCCCTCCAATGTTCTTTTTCTAAAGTCTGAACGATCCTAAAATGAATCTTTTGTTATTTTATATTATTTTTACCTTTTTGCATAGGGGAAAAACAAAAGTTTTTCCGATTCTTTACATTTTTTTGCCATCCTGGGTGAAAAAAGCGCTGGGAAGCATATGCCGCTTCCCAGCGCGCTTCAAGCATGCAGTTTATCGTGAATTCGATGGATCAGTTCTTCCTTGCCCACCCCGGTCTCAGCGGAAAATGGGATCACTTCCGCCTCGTTCTTCGGACAAAGCGTTTGACGGATGCGCACAAGATTCGGTTCAATCTCGCTTTTTTTCAGCTTATCCAGCTTATTGGCCACGATCAGCACCGGGCAGCCTGTGGCATAAAACCACTCTGCCATGGTCCGGTCATCCGCCGTAGGCTGATGGCGGGCGTCCACAATCTGCACACCCAGTGAAATCAGCCCTGCCGCAAAATAACTCTCCATCAGTTTTCCCCAACGGTCGCGTTCCGCCTTGGATACCTTGGCATAACCGTAACCCGGCAGATCCACCAGATATGCCGCGCCGTCCAGCTTAAAATAATTAACCTGGGATGTTTTACCGGGCGTGGCGCCTACATGGGCAAAATTCTTGCGTCCCAGAAGGCGGTTGATCACTGAAGACTTTCCCACATTGGAGCGCCCGGCAAAGGCAATCTGCGGCAGCCCGTCGCGCAGAAATTTGGACGGCTCCACCGCTGACAGGATAAACTCCGCTTTACTGAAGTTCAACGCCCTTCCTCCTTTTCTCTGGCCTGTTACTGTCGAATGGATGCACGCGGCTTTTTTTCGCGTTTGCCCGGCACCGCAGCGTTGCTGCTTTGCTTTCCCTTCCCGCGTGGTGCCGTCAGTGGCAACGCCTCAGCCAGGACTTCGTCAATCGTCTCCACCGGGACAAACGTTAGCTGCGCACGCACCAAGGGATCAATCTCCTCCAGATCCGGCACATTATCTTTGGGGATAATGACTGTTTTTACCCCATTGCGCAGGGCCGCCATGGTTTTCTCCCGCAGGCCCCCGATGGGCAGCACGCGTCCATGCAGGGAAGTCTCCCCGGTCATTGCCAGGTCACGGCGCACGATCTGTTCCGTCAGAGCCGATACAATGGCCGTAGTAATCGTGATGCCGGCAGAGGGTCCGTCCTTCGGAATTGCTCCTTCAGGGAAGTGCACATGGATATCCCGCTCCTTATAAAAGCCGGGATCGATTCCAAGCCGTTTGGCGCGGCTGCGCAGGCAGGACACAGCAATATGAACGGATTCCTTCATCACATCGCCCAAATTCCCGGTGCATTCCAGTTTACCGGAGCCATCCATAAGGTTTACTTCCACTTCCAGCAGTTCGCCGCCCACTGCCGTCCAGGCAAGGCCCGTGACAACGCCGGGATCTTTTCCTGCGCCGCGCACCTCAGGGTGCACTTTGGCCGGCCCAAGGATCTCCTGCAGATTCTTCGGCGTCACACTCAGCAACTGCTCCTCGCCTGCCACCAGCCGAAGAGCCGTTTTACGGCAGATGCGGCCCATTTCCCGCTCCAAACGGCGCACACCGGATTCGCGGGTATAACCATCGATCACCGCCCGCAGCGCCGCGTCACTGACGCGCAGCTGGACGCGTTTGATGCCATTGAGTTCCATTTGCTTGGGCAGAAGATACCGCTTGGCAATCTGCACTTTTTCCTCATCCGTATAGCTGGACAGTTCAATCACTTCCATACGATCCAAAAGAGGACGCGGAATTGTGTCAGTGGTATTGGCGGTGGTGATAAACATAACATTGGACAGATCCAGCGGGATCTCCAGATAGTGATCCCGGAAAGAGCTGTTCTGTGCACTGTCAAGCACTTCCAGCAGCGCAGCAGAAGGATCGCCTCGATAATCATTGCCCAGCTTATCCACCTCGTCGAGCACCATCAGAGGATTCATGGAACCGCACTGGATCAGGGCGTTGACAATGCGGCCGGGCATGGCTCCCACATAGGTTTTGCGGTGGCCGCGAATCTCAGCTTCATCCCGCACGCCGCCCAGCGACAGGCGCGCAAGCTTGCGGTTCATCGCCTCCGCTACCGAAATAGCAATGGAGGTCTTGCCCACACCGGGAGGGCCCACCAAACACAAAATCTGTCCCTTCGCATCCGGATGGATCTGCCGCACGGCTAAATATTCCAGAATACGCTCTTTGACTTTCTGCAAGCCAAAATGGTCGCGATCCAAGAGTTTGCGCGCCTGCGCCACATCGGTGCGGTCTTCATTATACTGGTTCCAGGGAAGCTCCAAACACACATCGAGGTAATTGCGCAATACACTGCCCTCGGCGCTGCCGTAGGGCTGCTTAGCCATACGCTCCGCTTCCTTCAGAAGCTTTTCTTCAATTTCCTCAGGCAAATGCAGCGCCAAAATCTTTTCTTGATATTCCGCCGCCTCTGCATTGGGATCGCCTTCTCCCAATTCCTCCTGCAGTACCTTCAGCTGTTCGCGCAGTATGTAATCTTTCTGCATGCGCCCCAAGCGTTCACGCACTTTGCCCTCCAGCTCCTGCTCGATGGAAAGAACCTCCAGCTCCCGCGCTAGGATGCCATTTAAATTCTTCAACCGTTCCAACGGCTGAAGCTCTTCGAGAATCGCCTGTTTATCCTGATGGCGCAGATTGATGTTCTGAGCAATGTAATCAGCAAGGTACCCGGGATCACGGCTGGAAAGCACAGTAGTCAAGACATCTGCGCTCATACGCGGCATCGCTTCATGATACTCCCCGAACGCGGAATAGCACTGACGCAGCAATGCCTCCACCATCAGCGTATCCTGAGCAGCAGGTTCCTGTTCCTGCAGCAGCTCTACCTCTCCCATGAGGTAAGGCTCTGTCTGCAGCAGAGCTTTGAGCCGCGCACGGCTCTTCCCCTCAATCATCACGCGGATATTTCCCTCAGATACCCGCAGAATCTGACGGATATGGGAAACCGTTCCAACGCTGTAAAGATCTTTCTGCCCTGGCTCCTCCGTTGCGATCTCTCGTTGGGCCACCAGAAGAATATCCTGATTATTCTCCATCGCCGCTTCCAGCGCTTTAACGGAAATATCCCGTTCCACATCAAAATGCATCAGCATATTGGGAAAGATTGTCAGTCCGCGCAGCGCCAGAACCGGCACATTCGTATTCTTTTCTTCCATGGTCAAACTACACCTCCTGTGTGGATGTACAGCCTGCTGCGGCTGTAAAAACAAGGGGGCGCTTAAAAACGCCCCCTTGCCGCTATACTTCATTTAAGACGCCGAGGCACTATTCACAACGCCGCCGGCCTTCTGTTCCGAATGCAGCCTGGCACGGCGCGACACCTGTTCCTCACTGCGGACCAGTTTTACGTCTTCTACCCCGCCGTAATGACAACCTGCTCAATGGAAAGGTCGGACGGGATATCATACATAATCGGCGTCAGTAATCCTTCCATAACAGCACGCAGGCCGCGGGCACCAATATTTCGCTCAATTGCTTTATCTGCCACAGCCTCCAATGCGCCTTCGGCAAACGTCAGCTTTACATCGTCATAGGCCAACAGCGCCTCATACTGCTTTACAAGCGCATTCTTCGGCTCTTTCAGGATGCGCACAAGTTCGGGTTTGCCCAGGGATTCCAACGGCGCAATAACCGGCAGACGGCCCACCAGCTCCGGAATAATACCGAACTTCAGCAGATCATGGGGCTGCACTCCCTTCAGGACCTCGCCCACGGGACGTTCCTTTTTGCTATGCACTTCGTTGCCGAAACCAATTCCCTGCTTATTGGTGCGCTTTTCAATGATTTTTTCCAAACCATCGAATGCGCCGCCGCAGATAAACAGAATATTGGTAGTATCAATATGGATGAATTCCTGATGAGGGTGCTTGCGGCCGCCCTGGGGCGGGACATTGGCCACAGTGCCTTCCAAAATCTTCAGCAGCGCCTGTTGCACGCCTTCGCCGGACACATCGCGGGTATTGGATGTGTTCTCACTTTTGCGGGCAATTTTATCGACCTCATCGACATAAATGATGCCGTGCTCGGCGCGCTCCACGTCATAATCCGCCGCCTGCAGCAACCGAAGAAGGATATTCTCCACGTCATCGCCCACATACCCTGCTTCGGTCAGCGTGGTCGCGTCGGCAATGGCAAAAGGCACTTTCAGAATGCGGGCCAGGGTCTGGGCAAACAGCGTCTTGCCGCTGCCGGTAGGACCGATCATCAGAATATTGCTCTTTTGCAGCTCCACATCGTTGCTGCCGCCGAAATAGATGCGCTTGTAGTGGTTATAAACCGCCACAGACAAGGCGACCTTGGCGCTTTCCTGGCCAATCACATACTGATCCAGGATTTCCTTGACTTCCTTCGGCGTGGGCAGCTGCTCCACCGTCTCCGGAAATTCGTTGTGCTCCTCACCGTACCCTTCATCGTCCAGCAAACTCATGCAAAGCTGCACGCATTCGTTGCAGATATAGGCCCCGGGACCGGCGATGATGCGTTCGACTTCATCTTCATGCTTCCCGCAAAAAGAGCAGCGAATCGACTTTTTTTCATCATTCATAAATGAAACAAACCTCCACGCCTCAGCGGCTGTAGATGACCTTATCAATCAGGCCAAAATCTTTTGCTTCCTCTGCTGTCATCCAGTGATCGCGCTCCGAGGCTGCCTTGACCTCTTCTGCTGTTTTGCCGGTATTTTTGGCAAGGATCTCATTCAAATGCTTCTTGATCCGCAGGAAATGCTCCACATCGATCTCCATGTCTGTAACCTTACCCTGCGTACCTGCCGAAGGCTGATGGATCATCACCTCGGCATTGGGCAGTGCCAAGCGCTTTCCCTTTGCGCCCGAAGAGAGCAGGAACGCACCCATACTGGCAGCCATACCGATACAGATGGTGGACACCTCGCATTTTACATACTGCATAGTGTCATAAATTGCCATACCAGCCGTAACGCTACCGCCGGGAGAATTGATATACATCTGGATCTCTTTGTCCGGATCCTGCGCCTCCAGATACAGCAACTGTGCCACAACCAAGCTGGCTGTGGTATCGTTCACCTCTTCACCCAGGAATATAATGCGGTCATTCAGCAGCCGGGAAAATATATCGTAGGATCGTTCGCCGCGGCTGGTCTGCTCAACAACATAAGGAATTAAACTCATAATAACAGCCTCCTGTCCCAATAGCTACCGTTAAGTATTGCCAGAATTGTCAGTTTTCACTCAACAGACCTCTGCACCTTTATTCTGCAACTTTCACGCTGGCGCTGTCCACCACGAGCTTGAGCGCCTTCTCGCGCTTGATCTGCTCTTCCACATCGGCCGAACGCAGATACTTTTTCACATCCTCCAAGGAAAGGCCGTACTGATCCGCCATTTTCTGCATTTCAGCATCCACCTCTTCTTCCGTGGCTTCAATCCCCTCGGCCTTGATAATGGCCTCCAATGCCAAACTGCCGCGCAGCTGGCGCAGCGCAGGCTCCTTGGCCGAATCCAGCAGGTCGGCTTCCTTCATGCCGGTCATCTGCAGATAATCGGCAAAACGCATACCCTGGGACTGCACCTGCATCTTATAATCATCCACCACGCGGCGGGCCTGATTTTCCACCATGGCCTCGGGAATGTCGCATTCCATATTCTCGGCCACCAGTTCCATCAAATTGTTTTCAAAAGCCTGCTTGGCAGATGCCTCACGGCTCTCCTCTTCCTTTTTGCGCAAGTCAGCTTTCAGTTCCTCCAGAGTATCAAACTCCGACACATCCTTGGCAAATTCATCATCCAGTTCCGGCATGTCTTTGGCCTTCACTTCGTGGAGCTTGATGGAGAACACAACCGGCTGACCAGCCAGTTCCTCGGCTTGGTAATCTTCCGGGAACGTCACATCGATATCCTTTTCCTCGCCCGCTTTCATACCGACGATCTGCTCTTCAAAGCCGGGAATAAACGAACCCGAACCCAGTTCCAGAGGATAGCTCTCACCCTTGCCGCCGTCGAAAGGCACACCGTCTTTCTTACCTTCAAAATCGATCACAGCCGTGTCGCCATTCTGTGCCTCGCGCTCCACGCTCACCAAACGGGCATTACGCTCACGCATCTGCTGCAGCTTTTTCTCCACATCCTCGTCGCTGACCTCAACAGAGGGCTTCTCCGCACTCAGGCCCTTATACTCGCCCAGCTTAACCTCTGGGTAGTTGGCAAAGGTAGCCTTGAACGTGAAACCGTCGGCACTGACCTCGGTCACTTCGACCTGAGGATGCTCCACCGGCTCCAGCTTGGCTTCCTCCAACGCGGCCTGATATGCTTCGGGGAACGCAAAATTCATCGCTTCGTCAAAAAAGATCTCCACGCCATACATTCCCTCAATGACTTTGCGGGGCGCATGGCCAGGACGGAAACCGGGAATCTTCATCTGCTTGACCTGCTTTTTGTATGCTTTCTCAATAGCGGGCGCAAATTCGTCCTTGCCAACCTCAACGGTCACGGTGACCATATTTTTTTCATGCTTTTCGACATTTTTCAAATTCATTTTGTTTATCCTCCGTTCCGTGTGCAGTTTATATCACACGCAGTCTATAATTTTAACAGAAACAGTATGAAAAAGCTACTCTTTTTTCTGTTTATTCACAGATTTTTTTCAATTGGAAACGCAGATAATCCGCTGCGATCAGGGAAAAATCAACGCCCGCGTGCATTCCCTCGATAGCCCGCTTGTGGCTTGGCCCGTGAAGATGCCCGTAATAACACGCTTTCACAGGATAGCGCTCCAAAAGCTCCAAGATCTCCGGACAGGCATAACCCTGGTACAAAGGCGGATAATGCAGGAAGCACAGGATCTGCCTGCCCCCGGCTGCTTTCATTGATGTTTCCAACCGCATTGCCTCCCGATTGAGCACTTTGCGGTTATGCGCCATATCCGGCGTTTCCTCATCGCTGAACCAGCCACGGGTGCCACACAGGGCATAATTCCCATAGTAAAAGCAGTTGTTGTGCAGCAACTGGAGCGTATGGATTTCATGCTCTGCAAAAAAGGCGTTCATTTTTGCCGCTGTCTCCCACCAGTAATCGTGATTTCCTTTGAGCAGGATCTTCCGGCCGGGCAATCGGTCCAAAAAGCGAAAATCCTCCAGCGCCTCCTCCAACGAAATTCCCCAGGACGTGTCCCCGCACAGCACAATGGTATCATCATCCCGCAGTTGCGAAAAACTTGCACGGAGCTTTTCGGTATGGTCTTTCCAAACTTCACCGAAAATATCCATCGGTTTGTTCACCGACAGCGACAGATGAAGATCACCGATTGCATATAATCCCATGCCGTTCCTCCAGAGCTTTCTCAGTTCAGATAATCCAGCACGACCTGCTCCATGGCATGCTTCTCCGTGCTCTCGGTAAAACGCACCGCTTTGCCGCCCAACTCCGCCAGGCGCCAGGGCGCTTTCACACCGGTGGCCTCCTGCAGCTGCGCAATCAGCTCCACTCCGTCGCCTGCCGGCACAGCGCCGATGGCGCGCAGCACGGGGCTGCAGAATTTATAGGGACTGGCAGTGGAAACTATTACAGCCGGCCCGCCGTCACCGCTTTCGGCGCGGTATTGCTCCAGCACATGAGCCGCCACAGCGGTGTGGGTATCCATCAGATAATTTCGCTGTGTGTAATAACGGCGAATCGTGTCCATCGTATCCTCCTCGCCGCAGGAGCCGGCCCAGAACAGCTTGCGCACTTTTGCGAGCACAGTATCGCTGACCTGATACCGGCCCTCAGCGTTCAGCTGTTTCATATAACTGCGCACCTCAGCGTCATTGCCGTCAGAGAGCGCATAAAGCAGGCGTTCAAGGTTGCTGGAAATCAGGATGTCCATAGACGGCGACATAGTGGTATAAAACGGGCGGTTGCGATCATACACACCGGTGCGCAGGAATTCCGTCAGCACATCATTCCGGTTGGACGCACAGATCAGCCTGCCGATGGGCGCGCCCATGCACTTGGCATAGTATGCTGACAGAATATTACCAAAATTGCCTGTGGGAACACAGAGATTGACCTTCTCCCCTTCTTTGAGCTTTCCATCCCGGACAAGGTCGCAACAAACAGACACATAGTAGACCACCTGCGGCAACACGCGGCCCCAGTTGATCGAGTTGGCCGAAGAGAGGAAATAGCCCCGCTCCAGCAGCTGCGCACGGATCGCCTCATCGGAAAAAATGCGCTTCACACCGGTCTGGGCGTCATCAAAGTTGCCCAGAACCGCATACACGCTGACATTACTGCCTTCCTGGGTCACCATCTGCAGTTTCTGAATTTCAGACACGCCGTCTTTGGGATAAAACACCATGATTTTAGTGTGATCCACATCCCGGAAACCTTCCAGCGCCGCCTTCCCGGTGTCGCCGGAGGTCGCCACCAGAATGCAGGCGGTTTTTTCCTCACCGGTTTTTTTCAGGCTGGCATACAGCAAATGCGGGAGCATCTGCAGAGCCATATCCTTAAACGCGCTGGTGGGACCGTGCCACAGTTCCAAGCTGTGCGTCGCCGCGTCCAGAGACCGCACCGGAGCCACTGCGGGATCGTCAAATTTTTCCGGGCTGTAAGCTGCATCTGCAAACGCGCGCAGTTCTTCGCGGCTGTAGTCCTCCAAAAACAGGCTCATAATCTCCACGGCCCGCTCCTGGTAGGACATGGACTCCATCGCTTTTATCTGCCGGGCGCTCAGCGCAGGCAGCATTTCCGGCAAAAACAGCCCGCCGTCCCGTGACAGGCCCTGCTTGATCGCTTCCGCAGCTGTAAAGTGCAGCGTACGGTCTCTCGTGCTCAAATAATGCATAGTTGCATCGCTCCTTATTGTTCTGATTGCTCAAAAATCACCCGTTTGAGATTTCTATAGAAGAGATCCTCGATCAATTCTGCACTGTAATTGCGCCGGAGCATCCCCTCATAAATCCGTTCCATGTCCTGCACACCGCAGATACCGTCAGGCAGCCGGTCACAGCCATCCCAGTCGCCGCCAAAGCCCACATACTTTTCACCGCCCAGATCAAGGAAATGCTCCAAATGGGCGAACACGGCGTCCAGAGAATGATCGAGTCCCAGAAACGGCGTGTAGAAATTCAAACCGGCAAAGCCCCCGGTGGCGCAAATACACCGGAACATTTCGTCGGTCAGATTCCTTGTGTTTGAGCACAGCGCTCTGGCATCACTGTGGCTGGCCACCACGGGCTTTTCACTTTGGTCCATGAGATCCCAAAAGCCCGCGTCGGAAAGATGGGATACATCCACCAAAATGCCAAGGCTCTGCGCACGGCGCACAAAGTCTTTTCCCTGCGCACTCAGCCCACGCTCCGGCTCCTCCAGATGGGAACCGGACAAAGCATTGGCCCGGTTCCAGGTGAGATTAATGAGCCTCACGCCCCATTGCGCCGCCGTCTCAAGACGGGCCGGATCACATTCCAGCAGATCTGCTCCTTCAATAGACAGTATGGCCGCACATTTTCCCGCGCGCTCTGTCTGTTCCAAATCTGCCGCCGTGCGGCAGGGCGCCACCAGCGCCGCATTCCGTTTCATCTGCACAAAAAATTCTTCCGCTTGCCGACAGCACTCGGCGAACATCCCGTCCATCGGCGCCCGGGCCGCATCGTGAAAAATGGCAAACACCTGCGCGTAGCGCTGAAATTGCCCGCCCCGCTCCAAATCTGTGTGTCCAGGGCTGCTGCGCAGATCCCACCCCAGATGTAAGCAGCAGCTTAATGTATCACAATGGGCGTCAAAAAATGAAAAAGGTAGCATGGCATTCCTCCTTTGCTCGCGTTTGGCTTTATTCAAAGGCCGCTTCCAAATACTCAATTCTCACGTTCGCCTCGTCCAGGACACCGCCGGTATAAACTTCAGCCACATCAAAACGAACCGGACAATCCAATGCATAACGCATCAGATACTGTGCCGCCGCAGTGCGAATGCGCCGCTGTTTGGAAGGGCTGACAAATTCCCGTGGCAGTCCATGCTCTGTTTCCGCCCGCGTTTTGACCTCCACAAAGCAGAGCACACCGTCCCGGCTGGCAATCAAATCAACCTCTCCCATACGGCAGCGAAACTGACTCGCTTCAATGCGATATCCATTCCGGCGAAGATACGCCGCCACGCAGGCTTCGCCCCAGTCACCCGTCAACTTTTTTGCATTCACTGCGCCGCGCCTCCCATTTCACCAGAAAACTGCGCCGATGGGCCGGACAGGGCCCACAGCGGTCCAGCGCCGCATAGTGCTGCTTCGTTCCATACCCTTTATGCTGTCCAAAGCCATACTCTGGATATTTCTCTGACAGGCGTTCCATATAACGGTCACGGCTAACTTTTGCCAGAACCGAAGCTGCCGCAATGTTTGCGCTGCGGCTGTCACCTTTGACCAGCAGCGCATGCGGTATGGCGATACTGCAGCGGCTCCCATGATCCCGGTTTCCGTCAATCAATGCAAAATCCGGCTTCGGCACCAGCTGCCTGATCGCTTCATCCATCGCCCGGATACGGGCATTGAGAATATCGATGCCATCAATAGTCTGCTCATCTACCGAAGCAACAGCATACGCCTGCGCTTCCGCACAAATCTGATCGAACAGTATCTCCCGCTGCCGGGCAGTCAGCTTCTTGGAATCGTTCAGGCCGGGAATCAGCCGTCCCGGCGGGAGAATCACTGCTGCAGCATATACCGGCCCCGCCAGCGGGCCGGCTCCCGCCTCGTCCGCACCGCAGATACAGGTGCAGCCAGATTCCCAGAAGCGGCGCTCTTCGCTCCAAAGGTCGCTTTCTTCCTGCTTATTCTTCATAACGCTGCTCCTGTACCGCTTCCGGCTGTTCCAGTGTAAAGCGTCCCAGCTTTCCACTGCGGAATTCATCCATCAGCACCTTTGCCATACGCTCCGTATCCACTTCTCCGCCGGAAACCAGAAAACCGCGTTTGCGGCCCGCCCGGCACAGCAGATCATAGCCGCTCTCTCCCGTTTCCGGACTTACTTTGTAACGCTCCAAAAGACAGGCGGGATAATCCCGGGCCAGGAATTCCATCAGTGCGCAGGCCAGTTCTTCCAGATCCATAACCTCGTCGCGAATCGCTCCAATAAACGCCAAACGCAGCGCTGCAGCCTGGTCTTCAAACTTGGGCCACAAAATCCCCGGTGTATCCAAAAGCTCCAAGCTGCCGCCCACATTGACCCACTGATTGGAGCGGGTTACGCCCGGCCGGTTTTCCGCCTTGGCACGGATCTTGCCTGCCACGCGGTTGATAAAGGTGGACTTGCCCACATTGGGGATTCCTACGACCATCACGCGGATCGTGCGCCCGGCCTGCCCTTTTTCGGCATAGCGCTGCAATTTTTCGGAAAGCAGCGCACGCACGGCAGGCACAAATTCTTTCACGCCCGCACCGCTTTTGGCTGCCGTTTCCATCACCGCATAGCCGCAGCGGCGGAAATAGGCGCTCCACAACTTTGTTTTAGCACTGTCTGCCTGATCGGTATGATTGAGTACGATCAAGCGCGGCTTGCCTGCCGTCAGTGCGTCAATATCGGGATTGCGGCTGGAAAGCGGAATGCGGGCGTCCAAAATTTCACACACGGCATCCACCTTTTTGATGGCTTCTTCTATAGCCCGCTGGGTTTTTTTCATATGACCCGGAAAATAATGCAGATCCTGCATGCTACTTCACCCCTCCAATGCGGCTCCAATCGGTTCGGCCCGTTTCATCCGGCCCCGGAATGAGAATACAGACAGCCTGCCCCAGCAGATACCGGCGGTCCAGTTCCCCCAATACACTCTGACGGCTATCTGTACTGGCGTTGCGATTATCCCCCAGCACAAACACACAGCCGGGCGATACCGTGAACGGAAACGTTATGTCTCCGGCAGTCAGGGTAGGTTCCTTGATATACGGTTCCTCCAACACTGTGCCGTCTACCGTCACCGCACCTGTATTAAAATCAATGTCCACCGTCTGCCCTTCCGTGGCGATAATGCGCTTGATCACTGCTTCGCTCAAAAAACTGTCCTTCCGAAACACCACTATATCTCCATTCTGCGGAGCGTGCCAGAGGGTAGACAAAACCAGCACCCGGTCGTTCTGCCGCAAGGCCGGTTCCATGGAAATACCTTCCACACAGATAATGCGCACAAAAAAAGTAAAACACAGCGCCACTAGTACCACCGACCAAACCAATGCATGCAGTAGATCCAGCCACAGCGGAGGGGCTTCCGCGCCTGTTTTCTCCCGCCGGGGCGGATGTATCCGCTTTTTCTGCTCTGTCTGTGTCTCTTGGCCCACGGTTTTTTCGTTCCTCCCGCTGCTGATCGATAACCATACTACAATAGTTTATTATTATATCTGATTTCTGTTTCAAAAGAAAGAGGTTCTTTCCCGTTTTTTAGATTTTTTCTATAGGAACAGCCTGTATGCCTTCAAAAACAAAAAAAGAGGAGCAAAACGCTCCTCTTTTTTGCGGTAAAAATCAATATCAGATCTTTTCCTTGACTTTGGCAGCCTTGCCCACACGGCCGCGCAGATAGTACAGCTTTGCTCTGCGGACCTTACCGTGGCGAACCACTTCGACCTTGTCGATAATAGGCGAGTTGACCGGGAAAATTTTCTCCACACCAACGCCGTAAGACACGCGGCGGACGGTGAAAGTCTCCTCAACGCCGCCATGCTTCTTGGCAATGACGGTGCCCTCGAAAACCTGAATTCTCTCACGGCTGCCTTCTTTCACCTTCACGTGAACCTTGACAAAATCGCCGATGGCAACCTCGGGGCGATTTTCTCTGACCTGAGATTCTCTCAGTGCCTGCATCAAATCCATGGATATGTTCCTCCTCAAGTATAGGCGTTCATGCCGCTTTCTCGGCTGCACAGTTTAAAAAATGCGCAACACGACAGAGGACCGCCCTTTTAGACTGAGATATTCTATCACAGACTCGCTCCCAATGCAAGCATTATTTTCATTTTTTGACAAAGCAGACTGTTTTCAAACTTTCAGCGAAACGGCTTTCCCTCAGCATCCAAAACATCTGTTCGCCGTACCAGTGAAAAATCTGGAACGTACTGCGGCAATTCTTTTTCCGCAGCCACAGCCAACAGCGCCGGATTCAGTCCGGGGTTCTGCGCCGAAACGATCGTATGAATGCACAGCTGCCTCTCTTCCTCTTCCAGTTCAAAAGAGCGAATCAAGGGGATCAGATCCACATCGGCCAAAGCTTTGCGCTTCGTTTTTTTCTGGATCAGTACTTCCTTCCGGGAAAAAAGTGCCCGCACAGCATCCGCCGCCCCCAGGGGCACACCACGGTCGTACAGCAAGGTCACATCCGCCGCTACAAAAGCAAGGTCCCGCACCGGACGCACCGCCTCATAAGCTTTGCATACCCGCAGCCCTTCCGGGCACCCTGCGTTCAGCAAAGCGGGAAGCGTCTCCAGATCCACTTCGCTTTCCACTTCAAAATCCAGCAGTTCACAGCAGCTGCTCTGCCCCACCGGCAATGGGAGCAAAATGGACATGATCGGATGCGGATGAAACCCCTGAGAGTGCTTAACAAATATGCCGCCCCGCAAAAAAAGCCGCTGGAAAGTACGCATCAGATCGAGATGGGAAATATAGCAGGCCGTCCCCTGCTTTTCAAACAGCAAACGTAATTTAGACATCGCACTTTCCTCCCCCAATCAA
>OIWN01000690.1_pt1 | contig 30145 bp, 29 predicted proteins | sample 1587591 | NCBI WGS metagenome assembly OIWN01 (sample SAMEA3888901, study PRJEB22519) | human gut metagenome | biome: human gut; feature: human-associated habitat; material: faeces | place: Denmark | collected 2010 | reverse complement strand
CTGAGGTCTTTTTCAAAAATATTTCGTAATGTTGCACTCGCTGGTTGACTCTGCCAGTTCTTTCTCTTGTGTCTCGTATTTCACCTTCACTTCCGCCATTTGCGAGGTGACTTCTTGCTTGGCGAGCGAGTCCGCCCACATCCGTGCGCTGTCCATATAGGCGAAGGCTTTTTGCGGATTTCCCAAATGATGATAGCAGACCGCCATTTTTTCGAAAAGCGATTTCTTTTCGCTTCCCGTCGGATGGGTATTCAGGTAGATAAAGTCTTTCAGGGCTTCGGCATACCGCTTTTGTTCGTAGTTCGCCAAGCCTCGTGTCTGGATGAATCCCACGGCGGAAATGTTATGAGGCGGAAGCTTTCCCAAAAGTTTGTTCCCTATGCCGATGTAATAACGGATAGAGTCGGTCATCCCTTTGCGCTGGAAGTACCGGTACATGCCGGGGATGCAGCGCACCTTCCATTCCGCATTGCCTTCGGGACCGCATGCGATTTGCCACGCTTGTTGGATGGAAGCCCCCGCTTCTTCAGTCTTTCCGATTTGCGCTTTGATGGCGGACCGCACTTGCCAGGCAGCGAATGTGGTGGGAAGGTCGTCGGTTTGGAGCACATACCTCAACGCATCGTCGATGTGCCTTTCCGCGTCTTCATAGTTCCGCAGGTTAAAGTAGAATACTGCCAGGTTCAGGTTGAGGTTTCCTATCCAGCTCTTGTCTCCGTATTGCCGGGCGGCATCCAGTGCCTTGTTATAGAAATAAAGGGAAGAATCTTGCCGGTTGAACCGGTGATAAAGCACACCCAGGTCGTTGTACACGCTGACGTGCTTTTCCAAGTCCTCCACTTCGGGCAAGTAGGGCAATACGCTTTTCTTCATCTCCAGCGAGCGGGCGAGTTCACCTTTATAGAAGAGCAAGGTGGCTTGCTCGTTGAGCAGAACCGGATAAAGGGGCGAGCCGGTTACGCCTTCCATAGCAAAAGCCTTGTCGAAACAAGCCTGAGCCGAGTCGTATTCGCCTTCTCCCATAAGCGAGACTGCCTGGTCATAGAGATGCGCCAGAAGGGTATCGGTAGGCAATTCTTTTCCTTTGCTTTCGGATAAAGGTATCACGAAAGCGGAAATCAGCAGGATAAGATGCAGGCAATACGTGCGCATACGTGTTTATAATAGTTAACCGAAGGCAAAAATAGTAATTTATTTGAAACCTCATGCCGGGTGGTTGGATTTTTTTCATTCAAGGATGCATTTTGATAAACAGGCATTTTGATAAACATAAGTAAGTTGCCTGTTTAACATAAGTGAGTCGGACGTTTCACATAAGTGAGCCAGCCACATCACTTATGTTTGCAAAGGCTCTTCATGCGAACATTCAATAAAGTTTATTCTCCTTTGAAAAATCACTGTTTTAGGTGACAAGCTAATTGGAGAAAAATGCTGTAATTTGCAAAAAGTGTATGCTCAGTAGATTGTGTGGCATATGATGAAAATTGAATGTCCGCATCCTGCCAATATATACCTTTTGAAAACAGATATATACTTCATCCGCCTGTGGATATATATTTTAGAGGCAAAATGAGAATATTATCATTTATTATATTAGTGTTAAGTCTTTTGGGTTTAACTTCATGTTATCCGACTCAGGAATATGGAGTTAAAGACGAAATTGTGACTAAAACAAAGCGATTGTTAGGACCGGGTCGAGACACAATAAAAGTCGGGGATAAATTGACCATAAAGAAAGTTTTTGAGATAGGTTCAGATATTTGTGTCAAGAATGCTCGGACTGGTGCTTGGCATATTGTAGATTCGAAGCTGTTGTTCAATTTGGATACCGGCAAGTCGATGTATGAAGATTTGCAGACAAAGGACCGTGGTAATCTGTGGGAAAAGAGAATACCTACGCTTAAGATTCCTGAAGAGACATTAAAGACGTATGAACGCTACATGATTATAGGTGCTATAGTCTTGTTGGTTTTGTGTGTTGTTGGATTCTTCCTTCTTTTAAGGGAGAATATAAACCGGACAATGATCGGCGTTTATTATTCCTTGTTGTCATTGGTCTCTTTGTTTACCAATGTCCTCTTTTTTATTTATTCCTCCTGTGATACATGGGGGTATTATGAATATCTGTTTTCACCGAGCGTATACGGTTGGGGACATACTATTCTTTATTGGATTGCTTGCTTTGTGCTGATTGGAGTGAATTTGTTTGCTTATAAAGCTGTCATTATGCTTTCGGAAGTATGGTCAGGGCGTAATTCCTGTACGGGATATGCTTTTCTTGCAGTGGTGGTATGGGCAGTGGTTTATCTGTTTAGTTCCAATACCCTTAACGACTATTTTCTTTGGGCACTGTATGGCATTGTGGCGTTGCATTTGATTGCTTTGTTCATTGTGAATATGAAAGTTAAAGCAAATGTGTTTGAAATGTTTTACATCTTCTTTTATTTTTGGATATGTTTGCTTCCAGTCGTTTTGTCTACTTTGACAACAATAGTGTTGATACCTCTCTTGTTGTTTGCTTTTGCAATTGTGAGGTCTGTCCCAAGTATGTTTGCTGAAGCCTTTAAAATTGATGATGGTAAAGAGAAGAAAGTTGTAGGCAAGCCTGTATTCGGAGAAAAGACTTGCCAATTCTGTCAATTTTATAAACATGGTTCTTGTGAGAAATATCTGCCAGAGGATAAATATGACGGGAAGGCATATTCTTGTCCTTTTTATAGTTGAAGTTAGGTATATATTTTCATTTAAAATGATACGTTTATGGACGAAAAAGTAAGAAAACAGAAGTTTTTGCAGCTTCAGTTCTGTATGCTGTTGCTGGTGTGTACCTTGTTACCCGATTTGGGTTCTTTGTTGGGGTTACCCGATTTCAGCGTTTCGGTGTTTTGCAGCCAGTTGGTAGGTGTGATCGGAGCCGGATGGGCCTTATACGCTTTCTACAAAAGCGGGCCTATGCCCGTACCTTTCTTGTGCCTGGCAGGTGGCGGAATCGTGATAGGGTTGCTTTCGCTTATCCCCGATATGCCGGCTTGGTTGGACTATGTGGGTCTGATAGCCTTGCTTGTCGCTTTGTTTATGAGTGCAGGGGCTTTGGGCATCCGTTGGAAAAATAGTGGAAGCCAGGGAGCTTACCTGGTATTGATGGCTCTGTTGCTACATGTATACGATAGCATCGGCGATTCTACAATGACAGGCATTGCAGCACTGATAGGCCTGGTGCTTTTCTTTGTGGGATTAGGCAAACTCAAGCAAAGTGTTGACCAGAAAGGTGCACAGGGCGTGTCGCGTCTGAAGATAGCCGTTATTTTGGGTATCGTGGCAGTTGTGTTCGGTTGGATTCCCTTGTTGGGTGGCATCGTGGCAGGCATCTTGCTGATTATTGGATTTATCATTGAGTTCTTAGGGTATGGCTCGATGATGCAGTCGGCATCTTTAGGCACCGAAGGGCAAGCAGGTGCAGGCAAGTTACGCATCAGCATGATTATTTTGCTGATAGCAGCTATTATCGACTTATTCCCGTTGACAGGGATGGTCGTAGGGCTTATTTCGCTGGCTGCTTTGTGGCTGGTGTTCAAAGGCTGGACCATGGTGCTTGTAGGATTGGAACAATATAATTAATATAACAGAATCTATGAAAACAAAACAATCAGTTTTTGCCCTTGTTGCGATAGCAGCATTGGCATTCGCCTCTTGTGGAGGTAATGGAACATCCTCATCGGGTGTAGCCAAGAAAAGTTTATTCGGCGATATACCGGAATTGTATGAAGAAAAGGCGGTAGACTTGTTGAAAGAAGCCGCATCCATGCAAGGCAAGGAGGCGAGTATGGGTGAAGCTCTTGGGCTGGTTGCCAAGATGCAGGTGATGTATGAAGAAGCAGGAAAAGAAGCCCAACCGTTGGCAGACAAACTGGTAGGGGAAAAAGTAGCATATGAATTGTCGGATAGCCTGTCTTATCAGCTTGTGTCGGACATTGAGGTGAAAAAAGTTTCTCTTCCTGAATATGCATTATTCGGGGGTGGTGAGCAGACTACACGGCTTCATGTGAACTTTGACATCGTAATGACTCAAAATTCAGAAGAATATATCAGGTTGTATTATTTGATTATGGATGATGATACACCTATCGGTTATGGATCTTGCTCAGGATTAGGGAAACATGCTGTAGGCGATACAATACATGTTAAGGATAAAATTACCGCTCCGGATGTCCCTGCAAAATATGCAAAATCCTGCAACATGTTAAAATTTGTCACAGAATATACCTATTATTCGCAACGGGATGCATTGCGTGAACAAGCTAAGAAATGGAATGAAGAGTTAGAAGCCAAATACGGCATTAAAAAAGAAGATGATAAGTGATTTTCTTATTCCATTTGTCTCAATCGGCTTTATCTGTTATATGATAAAATAACAGCATATTATTGAATAGTTGTTACGGTCGGAATTCCGGGAGGAACTCCGACCGCTTTTTATAGAATGTTCCTATACAAAAGCAAAGATAAGGCTTACGGGACATGTGAGGTTGGGCGGTCATAAAAGTTCAATATGCTTCAAATATCACTGTTTTAGGTGACAAGCTAATTGAAAAAAAATGCTGTAATTTGCAAAAAGTGTATGCTTAGTAATTGTATGGCATATTATGAAAATTGAATATCCGTATCCAGTTAATACATACCCTTTGAAAACGGATATATACTGCATGGACAGATGAATATATACTGCATGTGCGGTTGAATATATACTTCATCCGCCTACGGATATATACTTCAGAGGCAAAGTAAGTACTACTGCGTTTTTCACACAGACGGATTGGCAAATTGCGGAATTTATACTATGAAAAAACAATAATAATAGATATGGCTGTAAAATCAATGTTGACATGGAAATCTTTTATGCATTCCGGATTGGTCTTATTGGGAATGCTTTTGTGTTGGGGGCTGTCTTCGTGTTCGCCTTGGGAAAGAGATTTAAATAAGGTATATCAAGCCGCACAAAAGGGTAATAAGAACGCGATGTTAGTTTCCAAGGAAAAGGCTTGTACGCTTTGCAGTCATTATGGTCATATTTCGGAGTATTGCCCGCTCGTTGGCGAAAAGAGAACGATATGATAGTGCGGCTTATTCTTGACCGTATTATACCACAGATAAATGATAGTTCTTTAATAGTTTTGACTGTAATTTAGATAGTATGAAAATGAAACGGAATTTGTTTGTTTTGCCTGTCCTTGGCTTGCTGCTGATGCTTTGCCAGGGATGTTCGGAGGATAAAGAAGAGAATCCTCCTGCTCCTGAGTCTCCGTCTATAACGGTTGAATCGGAAGAAGATATTCCTGTGTTTGATACTGCTGGCGGTACGCTCGCCTTGACTTTTACAACTACTTCCGATTGGACGGCTTCTGTTGACGGTGCTGCCTCGGGTTGGCTTAGTGTTTCGCCTGCAAGCGGTGAAGCGGGCACTCATACGTTGAGCCTTGTCACTACGGCAAATGATAGCTATGATGAACGTAATGCTTCGGTCACAATCACATCGGGGAGCGTAAAGAAAACCATTACCGTGACACAGAAGCAAAAGGACGCGTTGATTTTGACTTCCAATAAAGTAGAATTGGAAGCAGAAGGAGGCGATTTCTCGATAGATCTGCAGGCGAATGTTGAAGTGACTTATGAAATTGAATCCGGTGCACAAACGTGGTTGACTCCCGTTGCCCGTTCTCGTGGACTAACTTCCTCATTCTTGGCCTTCCATGCAGAAGCTAATGAGGAGGCGGAAGCCCGTCAGGCTGTCATCAAGTTAGCTGGAGGAAACGGCTTGACCGAAGAAGTTACGGTCTATCAGATAGGAATCGGTCCTGCCTTGGTGTTAAGTCAGTCAGAGTACATCGTAAGCAGTGCCGGAGAGACCATTCAGGTGGAATTACGAAGCAATACGGCATACGAAATCGAAATGCCCGGTGTAGATTGGTTAAGGAAAAACTCCTCCCGAAGCCTTTCCACCTATACACATTATTTTATAGTAGACCCGAATGAAACATACGACGCGCGTAGCGCAGTGATCCGGTTTATAGATAGGGAAAATGGGATAGAGCAAGCCGTGACCGTCACACAGATGCAACGGGATGCCATTGTTGTGGCGCAAAATGTTTACCAAATCGGTGTGGAAGGCGGTGCTTTGAATTTCGCCGTGCAAGCCAATGTAGATTTTACCGTAAGTACAAATGCGGATTGGATTACGCAAGTCGAGACGCGCGGATTGACAGAACGGATGTTATGTTTTGATGTAGCACCGAATGAAGGGGAAGAAATGCGTGAAGCGGCGATAACTTTGGAAAGCGGGAGTGCAACGCAAATCATCAAGGTACAGCAATTCGGAAAAACAGAAGAACCTTTCATCGAATTGTCTTTACAAGAGTATAAAGCCGGTAATGCAGGGGGCACTTTCCAGATTGATGTTCGGACAAATATTGAATATCAAGTGATGATGCCTGATGAAAGTTGGATTATAGAAACGATGTACGATGGAAGCACGCATTTCTTCGAGGTTTTGCTTAATGACACTTACGATGCTCGTACTGCCGAAATACGTTTTGTCAATACAGAGAAAGGCATAGAAAAGACAGTTACTGTGACACAGGAAGCATTGTATGACATTCTTATAGAGCAAAGTTCTTATGAAATAGGGGCAGAAGGAGGTGTATTGGATTTGCCCTTGCAAGCTAATATGGATTTTGAGGTAAAAACTTCGGAAAAGTGGATTACCCAAGTAAATGCGCGAGGCTTGACGGAACAGGTGTTGCATTTCAATGTAGAAGAAAATCTTCAAAGCAATGAGAGGACTGCTGTCATTACAATCTCAAGCCCTAATGTAACGCACGAGATTCAGGTAATACAACGAGGCAAAGAAGACCCTTTCTTGCAATTGTCTTTACAAGAATATCAAGCGAATAGCACAGGAGGTGTTTTTTCAATTAATGTACAAGCTAATATTGAATATCAAGTAATAATGCCTGCCGAGAACTGGATTACGAAGACGAGGAGCGATGGAGACACGCATTTCTTTGATATTTCACCTAACGAAACTTATGATGCACGCACAACTGAAATCTGCTTTGTGAATGAAGAGGAAGGTGTGGAAAAAACAGTGACCGTTAAGCAGACGCAACTGGAAACTATCATTGTTCCTCAAAATTTTTATACATTTGGACCGGAAGGGGGAACCTTAAATTTACCTGTACAGGCAAGCGTTGATTATGAAGTAATGTTTTTGACAGATGCGGATTGGATTACGCATATAGAGACACGCGGACTTACAGAAAAAACGTTGTGTTTTAATATAGCAAGTAATCCTACGGCAGACAATAGAGAAACCTCCATCAGGCTTATGGGGCCTAATGGTGTATCGCAAGATATTCAGATTCTGCAGCATGCCAAAGAGCCCTATCTGGCTATCTTGTCTGCTCCTGATAAAATAGGTAGACAAGAACAAGAGTTTGTCATTACTGCGGAGAGTGATATGGATTATTTAGAAGTGACTATGGACATGGATTGGATTCAGTTGATAAACTCAGCAATGGAAGAAACAGGTCGAGGCACTTATATCTATACTTACAGATTCAAAGCTGAACAAAATGAAACTTCGGATATACGCAGCGGATACATTACGGTTGCCGTAGTTAACCATACTATAAATCCCGGACAGTATGTATATTTAGAACAGGAAGGCAGGAATGATGATATGCCTATAGTGCCTGGCATTGATGATATGCCGACTGAAGAATGGTAATTATAAAATAAAACAGAAAACCATGAAAACGAAATTATTCATAGCCGGACTCTTGCTTTTGGGAGTGACGGCAGGATGTCAAGACAATGATTACAAGATAGCGCAAAGCGATAAAAGCATTCGGGTATATGCGGAGAATTTTGAGCCGGCTACACGAGTCACTTTTACCCAAGATGGAAATACCACTTATGCTTCGTGGGATGAGGAGGACCGTATTGGAATCTACTCGGAAGATCAATGCAATTTAGAATACGTTTATTCTACCTCATTGGATGGAGTCACAGAGTTTCGTGCCAACGGCGAACCGCTGAATGAAGATTCTGAAGGTCAGACAGTGTATGCGTACTACCATTATGATTTTATTGACTACGATTATTGCCTGCCTCTCACAGACCCAATAATAAGATGGGGGAAAGACGGATTGAGACCATTTCTTTATGCCCAAGGTGAAGTGCAAAACAACGAAGTGCATCTGCAATTCAAGCACGCTTTTGCTTACTTGAAATTGACATTTACACTTGATGCTCTTAAAACATTCGCCAACAGCTCTGTTCTGACGGAAATTCGTTTGTTCTCTGAAAATATGGATTTCTTTGATATTGATACTAAATTCGATATAAAGACAGGACAATTCATGCCGGGCAAAGATGGATTCCCGAGAAGTATGTCTACCGGAATTGATAATCATGATTTACGAGAGAGTCCATATAGTATGTATATACCTATCATGCCGGTAAAAGAAGGTTCGTCTCTCTGTATCGAAATAGCTACTGATGCGGGAGAGCATATTGGCTTTCCACGCACAGTTCCCAAAGGAGGCTTCCAAGCAGGTCATGTTTATACATTCACGCCTTCACGGGATAAAATCTTAGAATTATACGAAGAACAGAAACAGGCATTAATAGACTTCTACGATGCGACTAATGGTGACGAATGGTATATTAATACGAATTGGAAGAGCGATAAGCCGATTAATGAATGGTATGGTGTAAATGGAGGCAGTGGTGTCAATATGAGTAACTATGTCATTAGGTTGCAGTTGGAGGGCAATACTTTGACAGGAACCTTGCCGGAGTCTTTCACTAACATCATGGATTACGCTGAAACTATAACGTTGCATGACAATGGGATGAGTGGTGTGATTCCTCAAAGCGTTCGCTCGCATCCCCGTTGGAATAAGTTTGGCTGGAATATCATTAAGCAAAACGGACTATTGGGAGGAGGCTTTGATATGACAGATATTAATCTTCAGATGAAAGACATGACAGTGGAGTATTTAGATGCTGCACAAGGGACAACCACCTTTTATGATTTGCTGAGCAAAAACCAGCTGAATTATATAGCTATCGATACTCCTGACGATGATATACTCAACGTCCATTTGTCTTATCATAACAAAGGTTTCGGAATCATCGTTGCGCACCAGCCTGGAGGAAGCGAATCGCGTGAAGCGACAATGGAACGAGTAAAGAATCATCCTATTACAGACATTACGAGAATTTGGCACTCGTTTGCTGAGAGTGATTTGTGGGGAATGGCAGGGCTTGGCTCTACCTACTTGATCGACAACCAAGGCTATTTGGTTGATTTTCGTGAGACGGGTACGCAAGATTCTCCAGCTGAACGCTTGCAAAACATATTAGAAGCCCGCTTAGGCGAACCTGAAGAACACCCGATATTCTCCAGCGATGTCTATGTTTCTACGGATTACTCTCGTGATGGAGAAATCATGGAGTTGCAAAGAGCTTCTGCCGGTAAGGGCATTGATATAGTATTCATAGGCGATGGCTATGTAGACAAAGACATGAATGACGGCGGCAAATATGAAACGGATATGGAGACATCTATGGAATATCTTTTCTCTATTGAACCGTACAAATCATTCCGCGATCGTTTTAATGTGTATGCCGTGAAAGTGGTTTCAGGAACAGAATATAATATTGCGTCGCCTGAGAAGCGGAATCTTCGCATAAACTTTAACAACGATATTTGTTTTGAATATGCAAGTAAAATTTCTGGCATAAATACTGACATGGTAACCATTGTCAATGTTGTGAACAATCCGAATGATTTCTTTATTTCCGGTTATACCAATATGTACGATACAGGAGCATCTGTCGCTCATATAGATGTCGGTGGTCCGTCAGAAGTCATCATCCACGAAGCGGGTGGCCATGGCTTTGCCAAGCTATTGGATGAATACATCTATGAAGGATATGAAAATGTCACGGCAACTACTGAAGATAAAGCTTCTTTTGATTCATATTACAAATCAAGGGGATGGGGTGCAAACATAGACTTCACGAATTCACCCGACGAGATTCAATGGGCGCATCTGCTTAAAGACGAACGTTATGCTAACGAGGTAGGTATTTACGAAGGTGCATACTTATGGGCGAAAGGAGTATACCGTCCGACAGAAAAAAGTGTAATGAATCAGGATTACTCGTGGTTCAATGCTCCCAGCCGTGAGGCCATCTACAAAGCCATCATGCGTGCATCCGAAGGTGATAATTGGACATATGACTTTGAGGACTTTGCCTCGTATGATGCAATCAACCGGACAATGGCACGAAGTGCTAAAAGTCTTTCGACAGATAAGAGAAAAGTGATACACCGACCGCCGACATTCATAAAAAGCCCGTGGCAGAATAATACCGTGGTGCCTTACAGATAATAGTAGCATAAAATTGAAGAAGCATAATTTGCGGTCGGAGTCCGTGAGAGATTCCGGCCGTTGTTTTTTAGAAGCTGTTTTGAATTTATCGTGCGATGATTTGGGATGAGTTTTTGAGGCATTTTCGCTTCTGTGATGAGGAAGATAGCGGGCTATCTGACGAAGAACAGAAGCGGAAAGGACCAAAAAATCGCCCAAAGCACACACGAAAACGAACACATCAAGCCAAGAAAAACTTTTTGGAGAAATTCAAAACAGCTTCTTATATGCCTGCCGTAAGTTTGTATCTGAGAAGCGAAGATATCGGTAATGTCAGGAGACACAGTTATTATGTGAGAAACACAGAAAAATTACAATAAAAAAATGGCACATAGAGTGATTATCGTCTGTCATCTCCATATGCCATTTTATGTTTTAGGGACATTTACTGAATATCCCCAAATAGGAATTATCGTTTAATTCATTCAATTTATGGCTTCAAATGTGCATAAATAGTCTCTGTTTATTCTTCAACAGCAGTCTCTACGGTTTCCATCTGAACACCTTCTACAAAATCAGTTTCACCACTTGACACAAGCAGATTGTACCATTGAATCAGCTTTTTGATATCACTGGTATGAACACGGTCACGGTCATAATTGGGTAATACTGCCGCCATAAACCCGTGCAGCTCGTCACTGGATGCTTTCTTATAATTGAACTGCACTTCAGCACCATTTTCTTTTTTCTTTACCGATTCGAGCACAGTAGCCAATGGCACTTCTTCTGCATCGGTGTACATAGCAATATCGCCCAACGAAATCACTTTATCACTGGCATAGACCGGCATTCTTTTCTTATCTGCGATATTTTCAACAATCAACATATTTTTAGCCTGAGAAATCAGCTTATACAGTCCCGGTTTTCCCGAGATTGCCAAAATAGTTTTCAACATACGAGTTTCTAATTAGTTTAATAATTTATTTTAATAGGACAAAAATACAATACACGACCGACATACACAAACTTTATCCGTTACCTTTTATCATTTTTTCTAAAGTTTCCTGCAAATCGTCTAATTGAAGATTTAACGGACGACTCCCGTCATTGAATATGATAAAGTCTGAGCGGTCCTGCTTGGCTTTATCATCCATCTGAGCTACTATCCGCTGACGTATTTTCTCTTCGGTTGTACTGTCACGCAACATGACCCGACGAATCCGAAGTTCTACCGGAGCATACACCATGACAACCTTATCTACAATGTTGTCGAAGCCCGACTCAAAAAGGATAGCCGACTCTAATGCCACAATCTCACATCCGGTTTGCCTGTCCGCCCATTTCAGAAAGTCGGCCTTTACCTGCGGATGGACAATGGCATTAATTTGCCCGGCATGACAAGAATCGGCAAACAGGTAATTTGCCAGCAAAGGCTTATTAAGTGTGCCGTCACTCTTGTAAACCTCTTTTCCAAGCAATGCTGTCAGCCTCCGGCGAATCCCTTCATCAGAAAGCATCAGACGTTTTGCTTCCGAATCGGTATTATAGACCGGAATTCCATAGTGTTCTGTCAACAAGCGGGAAACATACGATTTTCCGCTCCCAATTCCTCCGGTAATACCTATCTTCACCATTCGGTTTCCTCCCCCGATGTCTGCTCTATTAAATAATCGACCGAAGCTGGCGTAATACGGACATGACTGACATAATCGGGAGAAGTCTTTAGAGTCAGCGGAAGCTTGTCACTCTTGGCCCGAATGATATCCTCATAAGTAACACCAATAAAAAAGTCGTCTGATGTGGCATCCTTGAAATGCGCCAAACCTACTTGAAATGTCACCTGTACTTTCGAAGGGAAAGTACGCAGCACCTTATCGGCAGGGAAATTAATGCCCACAATCGGCACCTCTACAGTTTTTTCGGAATACATATCGACATACACCAGCAGGTCGTCGTATGCCGGAACAAACTTCACTCCTTTAATCTTCTGCAACATTACCCGCTGGTTCAAAGTATCCGTTACATTTTGCAGATGCACTTTCTCGGTATAAGCAGCCGTCAATGTATCGAGCACTTCTTCGGGGGCATATGCGATGACCGAATCGGGAGAAAAACCTATGTGGGAAATATAATACTGCAAGCCGGCACTTACTTCACCTGCCAGCCTGACAGGAACTTTCTTCGCCTTGCCCATCGTGTAAATAAAATCAAGCGTATCCGGACGTACCGAAAGCAGATGGGTAGAGACGTTCAATTGTGCCGAAATCTTCTTCAACAGGTCTGCCGAAGAAATATGCACATGCGCCCCCCGGTCCTTATAGTCGTTAAAGTCAAACGAAATAGGGAAAAAGGTTCTGCCCAGCATATAGTTCAGCAAGACTGTCCCCCGGTCTTCCACCCTTACCCGCACATCGCCTGGCAGTTCGGATGTCAACACAGCTTCTTTCGGGACGTTTTTCAAGCGTAAAGGCACCTTAAATTCTGTCTGATAGACATCATCCAGTGTCTGCAACATCCAAAAAGCGAAAGAGACCAAGACAAAAAACAAGAAGACCAGACTCTCCTTGCACTTATCGCTAAGCAAGAATTTTCTGATCTTCCGTATTCCCAGTCTATAATATTGCTGTATGTTCTTTACATCGAACATAGATCCGTCTCTTATTTATTGTTTGCAGCCTGTGTATCAGCGTAAATAGAGTTCTTATCTACTTTCAGTTTTACACTCGGAGCCACTTCTACAATAACAGCATTGTCTTCTATTTCTTTAATCTTCCCATAAATACCTCCGGCTGTAACGACCGACTGTCCTACCTCCAGGTTTTTGCGGAAGTTTGCTATTTCCTTCTGCTTCTTGTTTTGGGGACGAATCATAAAGAAATACATAATAGCAAAAATTGCTACCATCATAATCAGGAAAGAGTAGTCACCTCCTCCTTGTGCTGCCATAAATACAGTTAACAAATTCATAATTATCTTTTCTTGGTTAATAAAATATCAGCAGACAAATATATCAATTTTTTGTCAGCTTGTTTTCCTTTTTCAATTGATTAACAATTCCATCCAGTGTGCCATTAATAAAGCCGCCACTTTTGGGAGTGCTATACAATTTGGCTATCTCCACATATTCATTCAACGATACATTGACCGGAATGTTGGGGAAAGTCAGTATCTCGGCTAGTGCAACCTGCATAATCACCACATCCATTGCGGCAACCCGTTTCAGGTCCCAATTTTTCGAATGTTCACTAATCAGGTGACGGTAATAATCGGCATTCAAAATGGTACGACGGAAAAGACGGCGCGCATAGTCTTTGTCTTCATCGTCTTTGAATTCGGGCAACAGTTCCTGCTTGTCCCCGTTTTCGGGGGCAAAACGTTTGATGGTCTTGAGCACGAATGTATCGACAATCTCCTTGTCATCGTTCCAATACAAGCTCTGGTCTTCCAGCACTTCATCCAATGCCTGATTGTTGAAAATTACCTTCTTATACAGCTTCCGCCATACTTCACGGTCATCTTCATACGAAGAAACTTCGCTTGCCATGTATTCCTTATATATATCACTTTGCATAATCTGCTCGCACAAACTCTTGATGAACTCGCCCTCGTTCTCCCATGTTTTCTTCTGAGAATTGACAAATTCATTCAGCTGCCTGTTCACTTCCAGTTGCGCGATAAATCGGTTGTCTACAAATTTTGTGTTAGGATTCAAATCTTCCGGCGTGGGAGCAAGCTTGTGCCTGGCAGCATCCAGCCGCCTGCTGGCATACCGCGTCACTTCTACCATCAAAAGCAAAAGATAGTTGTACAGATCATACGCCTTGGACAAACTGAAGAACAACTCCTTTTCTGCAGTATCCAAATTTTTCCCGCCATTCTGATAATAAGCGTAGATTATCTGAACCACCTTCAAACGAATAAGAACTCTGTTAATCATACTAATTATTATAACTATGTCACATTATGAGGTGCAAAAATAATGATTTTCATCCATACACTCCAAATAAAGTACGCATTTTTACTGTTTTTTTCTGTTTATAGATATTTTAAGACATAGTTCCTTGGCTTTTTGCAGAAAATTCAGCAATTTTGGCATCGGAATTTTAGATTTTACAGACAATGGAAGAAGTTAAGAAGAATACGATGACTGAAATAGACAAAGAAATCGTTTTTACGAAAGCTATCAAAGCCGGGAAAAGAATCTATTATTTGGATGTGAAGAAAAGCAGAAGAGGTGAAATGTTTCTCGCCATCACGGAAAGCAAGAAAGTCGTAACAGGTGAAAGGGAAATGTCGCAGGTCAGCTTTGAGAAGCATAAGATATTCCTTTATAAAGAAGATATTGAAAAATTCATGGATGGGCTTCATGAAGTAATCCGGTACATCGAGCGTGAGCAGGGACCGATTGTAGGAGAAAGCCACATCGCTGAAAACACCGACCTCAGAGGCAACGCAATCCTAAATGAGCCGCTAAAGACAGAAGACATCAAAATCGACATCGATTTTTAATAACCAGAGGTACACCCGCTTTTTGGTCAACGGATATATATTCACCAGCCAATGAAAATATCTACCCGGGCAGGTGAAGATATATTCTTGACCCATTGAAGTATATCTTCAATAAAAGACGAAAACATTTCGTTCAAGAAAAATAGTCCATACGCTTGCAATATCAAAGAATATCACTACCTTTGCACCGCTTTTTCAATTTCATCGTTGTGACATTGACGCATCGTGTGATGGTGAATTAAGCAAAGATATCACTTAATTTAGAGTAACACAAAATTTATCAAACATGAAATCAATTGACATTACAGGTTCTTTAAGAACAGAAACAGGCAAGAAGGCTACCCACGCTTTGCGTAAGAACAGTCAAGTTCCATGCGTATTGTACGGCATGAAGAAAGACGAAAACGGTCTGCCCGTTGCCACTCCTTTCACTGTTACGGTAGAAGGTTTGCGCAAACTGGTTTACACTCCGCATATCTATGTAGTAAACTTGAACATCGACGGACAGGTTTACAATGCAATCATGAAAGATATCCAGTTCCACCCCGTAACTGATGCTATCCTGCACGTTGACTTCTATCAAATCAACGAAGAAAATCCGATTGTAATGGAAGTTCCGGTTCAATTGGATGGTCTGGCTGAAGGTGTGAGAGCCGGTGGTAAACTGGTACTGCAAATCCGCAAGTTGAAAGTGAAAGCTTTGTACAACAATATGCCCGAACGTGTGGTTATCAATGTTACCAACTTAGGACTGGGCAAAACCATCAAAGTCGGTGAATTGCACTACGACAATATGGAAATCCTCAATGCCAAAGAAGCTGTGGTATGTGCTGTCAAATTGACCCGTGCCGCACGTGGTGCTCAGGCTGCCGCTGCAAAATAATCCTGTAAACCACTAAAAGTACAAATCCACTTTCAATGAAATATTTGATTGTAGGTCTGGGAAATATCGGTGACGAATATCACGAGACCCGACACAACATAGGATTTATGGTATTGGACGCTTTAGCTAAAGCGTCCAATATTGTTTTCAAGGACGGACGTTACGGAGCTACGGCATCACTATCGCTGAAAGGCAGGCAACTTATTCTGCTGAAACCATCCACTTACATGAACCTGAGTGGAAATGCTGTCCGATACTGGATGCAACAAGAAAAAATTCCATTAGAAAATGTCCTCATCGTAGTAGATGATCTGGCACTCCCATTAGGAAGCTTACGCCTGAAAGGCAAAGGAAGTGATGCCGGCCATAACGGACTGAAACACATAGCCGCCATACTAGGCACACAAAACTATGCAAGACTACGGTTCGGTATCGGCAATAACTTCCCGAAAGGAGGACAGATAGATTATGTATTGGGACATTTCGATGAAGAAGAACGGAAAATTCTTCCCGAACGGATCAGTACAGCGGAAGAAATCATCAAAAGTTTCTGTCTTGCCGGATTGAACATCACCATGAATCAATTTAATAATAAATAAGTATAAAAGGAGGCAGAGCATCCGTTTATACTTACCCCTCTGACTTCTTTAATACTTTAATACTAAAACAGAACGACCTATGCCTGAAGCAAGAATAGACAAATGGATGTGGGCTGCCCGCATATTCAAGACCCGCACCATCGCCGCCGAGGCTTGTAAAAAAGGAAGAATACACATCAACGGGGCACAAGCAAAACCTTCCCGTATGGTCAAGCCGGGAGATGTCATTCAAGTAAAAAAACCGCCCGTTACCTATTCTTTCAAAGTATTGCAGGCGATAGAGAAGCGCGTAGGAGCCAAACTGGTTCCCGAAATTATGGAAAATGTCACGACACCTGACCAATATGAATTACTGGAAATGAGTAAGATAAGCGGGTTCGTCAATCGTGCTAAAGGTACAGGAAGACCAACCAAAAAAGACCGTCGTGAATTGGACGACTTCTTTATGCCCGAATATAATGATGACTTCGACTTTGATTTCGATGACGAAGATTCGGACGATGAGGAATAAAAACATAGAGGCATAAAGCACAGAGCACGTAAGACTCTAAACTTTATGCCTCTATTGCCTGTTACAGATTTGCCTTGATGGCTTCAATCAATTCCTGATACTCGGCATCCGACAAGTAAACCTTTCCCGGATTCATCTGGAAAGTTCCTCCATAATCCGGACCATCTACATATTTGGGTGCCAAATGAAAATGCAAATGCGACAACTTGTCGCTGTATGCTCCATAATTGATTTTCTCAGGATGGAATGCCTTTTGCATGGCACGGGTCACACGTACCACGTCTGCCATAAATGCATTACGGTCTTCATCGCTCAACTCATTCAAGTCATTTACATGATCTTTATATGCCACCAGACAACGTCCGCGATAAGTTTGTTCTTTAAACAAGAAAACACGCGAAACACTCAGCGGAGCAATTTCAATCATCAAATTGTGCAACGTCTCATTGTTCTGACAATAGAGACAATCTTTCGGATCACTTTTCATACTTCTTTTTATATTTAATAATTATAAAATAATGGTTTTATCCTTCTGCCGCAAACAATCGTTTCAAATTCGCTTCTTCACCTACCACCCAGACAATATCATTTTCACTTAAAGGTAAATGTACGTCAGGAGCACGAAGCACATTTTCCCCGGACGACTCTACCCCTACTACCAGACAATGATATTTCGACCGCACACCACATTCAATAATATTTTTCCCGACAAAGGGAGAATCTTTATCCACAATAAACTGCTTCAACAACATTTCATGCCTTTCAAACTCCCCGTCATCAGAGGTACGCATCGCCTTCATTGCCATTGAAGAGAAAAACGACAACTGTTCATCGGTACCAATAATCTGTAACGTATCTTCTGGAAAAATACGCGATGCGCCATCAGGGATATTCAACCGTCGGTTGCCTCGTATGATAGATGCCACATGCACACCGTATTTTTTCCCTAAATCCAGTTCTTTCAGCGTGTGTCCGACCCATTCCGAATCAGGAGACACCACAAAATCACTCAAGTGTAAATCCCTGTCAAGCAACTTGCCGGCATACGACGGACGCTTGCCGCCCAAGTATTCCTGCTGCATCTCTTTCGAACGCAAATTCATCACAAACGTACGCTCCAGCACAATAGACTGCTTTTTAAGGAAACGCGAAAAGACCATAGCACATACCAGCAAGATAGCTATCCCCATCATCAACGCCACCGATGTGTGAAACAAGCGTTCGATTACAGACACGATAAATCCTGCAGCTATAATAACTCTGAAGACAACTAAAGAAATCAACAAGGCATGATTGAAACGATTGTCTGCCCATAAAGTACGAAATTCTTCCGAATGGTTTTTCTTCATAATCATCGCACGTAAGAATGGAGCCAGCACTGCTATCGTGACAACAGCTGTCAACACCCGGCCCCATAAGTCGCCCAACATATTCGTAGCAAAAGGCTCTACCAAATGCAGACACACCATAATGACACCAACTGAAAGGACAGAATAAACAACCACAATCCGAAGCACTGCCGTCATCAGTTTCTGCCAATTAGTCTTATGATTCACCGTAGATGCTCCCGCCGAATACCGCTCAAGCAACAGGCTCCAACGCTTAGGCAAATGGCTGTTAACCAGATTATAAGCAGGAAGAGCAAGCCGAATCATATAAGGAGTAAGGAAAGTAGTAATCACCGATACCGCAACCACAATCGGATAAAGGAAATTACCGGTCACTCCCAAACTGACTCCCAAGGCTGCAATGATAAAGGCAAACTCTCCGATTTGAGTCAGGCTGAAGCCACATTGTATCGCAGTTTTCAACGGTTGTCCCGACAACAAGACACCTGCCGTTCCAAACAGAGTCTGCCCCAACAGTACAGCTGCTACAATGGCTAGAATCGGATATTTGTATTCAACAATCATATGAGGATTAACCATCATGCCTACCGATACAAAAAAAATGGCACCAAACAAATCCTTAACCGGAGCCACCAATCGCCCGATATGCTCCGACTCAATAGTTTCCGAAAGGATTGACCCCATAATAAAGGCACCAAATGCAGGAGAAAAACCTACAGCAGCTGCAAAATAAACCATTCCGAAACATAAAGCAAGCGATACAATAAGCAACGTTTCATCACTCATCAATTTACGCAATCGCTTCAACAGTAATGGAATCAGATAAAGTCCCACCACCAGCCACAACACTAAAAAGAACACCAGTTTGGCAAGACTGTACACCATTTCGACTCCCTCAAAATGTGTACTGACCGCCATTGTAGAAAGCATAACCATCAATACAATGGCAAGAATATCTTCGATAATCAGAATCCCCAATACAACACCGGCAAAATGCTGCTGACGCAAACCCATATCATCAAAAGCCTTATAGACAATCGTAGTAGAAGACATGGCTATCATTCCTCCCAAATAGATACAGTCCATTTGTTTCCATCCAAACATCCATCCCACTGATATACCGACCACGATCATACACAAAATAATGGTACAGGCTGAAATAACTGCCGAACTTCCTACTTTCAACAGTTTTTTCATACTGAATTCAAGCCCCAAAGCAAACAACAGGAAAATCACACCTATCTCTGACCATAAATGTATATTTGCCTCATCGGTTACGGAAGGAGTGAACTGAAAATGCGGGCTGCATAAAAAACCGGCAACTATATAACCTAATACTAAAGGCTGCTTCAGTTTTTTAAATACAAGCGTCATCACTCCGGCACATATCAAAATCAATGCCAGGTCACTAATAAGAGGGGCTAATTGAGACATATTGTTCAAGTTGTATGTATATTTCCATACAAATGTAACAAAAAATCCGATAGATACGAATACATACAGAACAGATTCAAGAAAAATCAGTGCACGGACACGCAAAAGCTATTTTTTGACTACCTTTGCAGAACAATCAAATAAATTTATATATGATAGTTTGCATAGCCGAAAAACCAAGTGTAGCACGCGACATCGCCGATGTACTTGGAGCCAGAGAACGCAAAGATGGATACATCGAAGGAAACGGATACCAAGTGACTTGGACATTCGGTCACCTTTGTACACTGAAAGAACCGCACGAATATACACCTTCGTGGAAATCATGGTCGCTCTCCAGCCTGCCTATGATACCACCACGGTTCGGCATCAAACTCATTGAAGACCCAGGCATACACAAACAATTTAAAATCATTGAACACCTGATGCAGGCTGCCGATGAAATTATCAACTGTGGTGATGCCGGACAAGAGGGGGAACTCATACAGCGCTGGGTGATGCAAAAAGCCGGTGCACACTGTCCGGTGAAACGCTTGTGGATTTCTTCACTCACTGAAGAAGCCATTCGTGAAGGTTTTTCCAAACTGAAAGACCAAATTGAATTCCAGCCGCTTTACGAAGCAGGACTGAGCCGTGCCATCGGTGACTGGCTGCTGGGAATGAATGCCACCCGACTGTATACACTGAAATATGGACAAAACCGCCAAGTGCTCTCCATCGGGAGAGTACAGACTCCTACCCTTGCCCTTATAGTCAACCGGCAACAAGAGATAGAACACTTCGTACCGAAACAATACTGGGAGCTGAAGACTGTATACCGAGATACCACTTTCAGTGCCATCGTGCGCAAAAGTGACGAAGAGCTTGCGGAAGAAGCATCCCAAACTTCACAAGCATCTAAAAAAAACATCAATAAAGAAGAAACAAATCGCGGCATTCCACCCATCACCGATGAAACAACAGGAAAACTGCTACTTGAACGTATCAGCAATGTACCTTTTACAATTACTGACACGGCTCTTAAAAAAGGAACAGAAGCACCTCCTCGTCTGTTCGACTTGACCTCACTACAGGTAGAATGCAACAAGAAGTTTTCTTATTCTGCCGATATGACCCTACAGCTCATCCAATCGCTTTATGAAAAGAAAGTGGCAACCTATCCCCGTGTAGATACCACTTTCTTAAGTGATGATATTTACCCCAAATGTCCCAAGATACTAGAAGGATTAAAAGATTATACCTCTTTCACGGCTCCTCTATCCGGAAAGGCCCTGATTAAATCGAAAAAAGTATTCGACAATTCGAAAGTGACCGACCACCATGCCATCATTCCTACAGGCGTACAACCTAAAGGATTGACTGATATGGAAAAACAAGTGTTCGACCTGATAGCAAGACGCTTTATTGCCATATTTTATCCGGATTGCAAATTTTCCACCACCACAGTCACAGGAGAAGCTGATGGCATTGAATTCAAGGTTAGCGGCAAGCAGATCATCGACCCAGGCTGGAGAATCATCTTTGCCAAAGAACCGAAAGACGATACGAAAGAAGGGGAAGAAGAAAGCGTATTGCCTGCTTTCACCAAAGGAGAAAGCGGACCACATACACCTATGCTGAATGAAAAATGGACACAACCGCCCAAACCCTATACCGAAGCCACCTTGCTGCGGGCTATGGAAACAGCAGGCAAGTTAGTGGATAACGAAGAGTTGCGCGATGCCCTGAAAGAGAACGGAATAGGACGTCCTTCCACCCGCGCAGCCATCATCGAAACATTATTCAAACGGCATTACATCCGCAAGGAACGCAAAAGCCTGACAGCTACTCCCACAGGTGTAGAATTAATCGGACTAATACACGAAGAATTACTGAAATCTGCCGAACTGACCGGCATTTGGGAAAAGAAACTGCGTGAAATAGAACGGCGCAGTTATGATGCCAAACAGTTCTTGAACGAATTAAAACAAATGGTTAGTGAAATAGTCAACAGCGTGTTAAGTGACAATACAAACCGACGCATCACCATAACAGCAGAAGAACCTATACACAAAACCGTTACCAAAGACATGCCCAAAAAGAAGAAAACAACTTCCACCAAACGAAGCAAGAAAGTTGTTTCTTCTCCCAATACCGTCACCGATACACTACCGCAAGAAGATGCTATCGTAGGAACAAAATGCCCCTTATGTGGAAAAGGTACAATACTGAAAGGGAAAACCGCATACGGCTGTTCGGAATGGAAAAACGGATGTACGTTCCGCAAACCTTTCTGAAAGTTTTTCTTACCACAGACTCGTATCGTTAAATTTATAACTAACCCGTTGAAAACAAACGAGTTCATTGGTAAGGTTTAGCATAACACAACAGGTCAAGTAGCTGGATTTCAACAACTTTAATGAAAAAGTTGATTTTCAGTTACTCCGTTTTTATTTTATCAAGCTTTCATTATTGTCCGAATGCCTTGCTTTATTTCGCAACACACATTCACGGCTTGTGTTGGCATAGCAATATACACAAAAATGACGGCACGTATCATACATCCCGATGTCTTTGCTCACCATGCATCCGCATATTTTACGTTGCCCCTTGTCTTTCAGATTTTTCCGTTCAATAGGAATAGGAGGAATCTCTCCGAATAAATCCGGTTCGGGCAACTTGCCGGTATGCAGATAGTAAACCAACTCCTTATCTTCGCCGAACACACGTTCCATTAACTCCCCGTCTATGCAACGGTTATGATCAATGTCATACTTCTCCAAGTTAGCTTCTTCGGCACACGTGGCAAGCGTCAGGTTCCAGCCTTCGGCCTTCCATACATCGCGTAACTTCGCCAGACCTTCCACTATTTCCAACCGCTGTGCCTCATTCAGTTCCGCGGTTTCAACATTCTCTTTCGTAAAACAATGTGTTTCCTTTATGAGATTGCTCTGCACTTTCCGATATGCTTTTACATCCACGAAGCTGAACACCAACTTATCCGTGTATCCTTTCAGCTGATTGCCTGTTTTCCATATCCGGTTCAGCAACATACGTGGGGTTATGTCAGGCGTGATAACCAACGGGTCAAACCGCCATATCACTCGCTCATGTCCAATCAGCTCCGATAATTTGCGGAACGTTTCAATCCGTTTCTCCACACTGGGCACATTCGGTTCGAAACCTTCGCGTACATAGTCGTTCAACGTCACCTGAAAATAGTAATGGATGCTTTGTTCGTCTAACTTATATAAATAAGGCAAGATAGGTTCCGGATTCTTCGTCCAGAACACCACTACTTTACAATGCCTGAAAGAGACATACATCGGCTTCCGGTTGAACGGATTATACCATACACAATACCCTTTAGCCAAGCGGTTAAAGAACCATTTGGCATAAAAGGCAGGTATATCCGTAGAGCGGCTGGCGGAAATGATTACCGGAGCGGTCGCTTCTATTTGTTTGCCAGAATCGGTGGTTATCTTTTCCTTCGCTACCCGGAACTTAACATGTATCTCTTCACGAGTTATTTTATCCGTTTCCATAACAACTGAGCATCTCGCGAAGATACAAAATATAATTGGAAGCCAATGTTTTATCAATGAGATGATAAATATCTAAATACCTTTTTAAATATTATTCAGCCTTCTATGATAAAGCGTTGCTGTTCCTTTAATGTCTTGACCATGTCGCAGTGCTTTATTTACATATCATACAGCTTTTCCAAATCACTAATAACCTCATCATTTAGTATCGGTTTGAACAATTTGTCAAACATGCTTTGGTTTCCTTTTAGACCTTTGGATTGTTCCGGTTCGCAATACTCAAAAACTTCAATTATAAACACATTTTCTTGTCAAAGCTTAAATGATTTTGGTGAGTAATCACTATCTTTGCAAATATTGTCAATTATTATTGCACGTATGCAATACGTTTTAATATGGGAACAGAAAAAATAAACAGACTAAAAATAGTATTGGTAGAACAGGGGAAAACCGGGAAATGGTTGGCTGAACAGTTAGGAAAGAACGAGGCTACTATTTCGCGCTGGTGTTCCAATGCTACCCAGCCTTCATTGGAAATGCTGATGAAGATAGCGGAAATTTTGGAAGTGAATGCAAAGGATTTGATTAACAAGGGAAAATTCGATTAAATGATATGGCTAATAAGAATCTGAACAAGGCAAAAGAAGCCAAGAAAGACGAATTTTATACGCAATTGGAAGATATTAACAACGAGTTGCGGCATTACCGGGAACATTTTCGCGGTAAAACTGTATTGTGTAATTGCGATGACCCACGTGTGAGCAATTTCTTCACTTATTTTGCCTATAACTTTGAATTTCTTGGATTGAAGAAACTGATTACCACTTGTTATAAGAATCAGAACATAGATTTGTTTAGTCAGAATAAATGTGAACAAGCCGTTTACTTGGTTTATGAAGGCGATAAGAATGGGGATCATATACCCAATGCGGAAGAGATAGGCGTGAAGCCGTTGAAAGGTGACGGGGATTTCCGCAGTAAAGAATGTATCGAATTGCTGAAAGAAGCGGATATTGTGGTAACTAATCCACCGTTTTCCTTGTTTCGAGAATACGTGGCGCAATTGATGACGTATGAAAAGAAGTTCTTGATTATAGGACATCAGAATGCTATTAAATACAAGGAAATATTCCCTCTTATCAAAGAAAACAAATTATGGTTAGGCTATGGCTTTAAGGGTGGAGCCGGACATTTTATCTCACATTATGAGGATAAGGCTACCGCTGGCGACCATCGTGAAGGTATGATTAGGGTATCCGGTGTTACCTGGTTTACCAATCTAGAAATAAAGAAGCGGCATGAAGATATTATTCTTTATAAGCACTATACACCTGAGGAATATCCTACGTATGCAAATTATAACGCAATCGACGTATCAAAAACTGCTGATATTCCTTGCGACTACGATGGACTGATGGGGGTTCCTATTACATTTATGGATAAGTACAATCCCGAACAGTTTGAAATCATCGGAATGGCTCATGGCGATGCAGGCGTTGAACTCGGACTTGCTCCATATGATCGTACTCTGAAAAAATTTAATAAGGGACTAAGGGATGGAGATTTATATTATTTGAAAGAAGGCATGCCCATTGTGCCATATACCAGAATAGTAATCCGTAAGATTAAGAAGTAATGAAAGCCGAAGAAATCATAGAATTGTTCCGTCAGTTTGAATCCATCGCAAACGAATATAAGGGTGTGGAATGCTGGAGTGCAAGAGAACTCTCTACCTTATTGGGGTATGCGAAATGGGAAAAATTTAATAATGTGATAGAAAAAGCCAAGGAAGCGTGCTTGAATGCAGGAGAAAATTCAGACGACCATTTTCTCCACGTGGGGAAAATGGTCACACTTGGTTCAGGCGCTCAGCGTGAGGTAAATGACTATATGCTGACACGCTATGCCTGCTATCTTATAGCACAAAATGGAGACCCGCGCAAGCCTCAAGTCGCCTTTGCACAAAACTATTTTGCGGTACAGACACGACGGGCTGAACTTGTGCAGCAGAGGATATTGGAGTATGAGCGTGTCGTGGCTCGTAATAAACTTGCAGAAACGGAAAGCCGTTTATCGGGCATCCTTTATGAGCGCGGAGTGGATAACAAAGGATTCGGAATCATCCGTTCGAAAGGCGACAAGGCTTTATTTCATTTGGATACGGCATTGCTAAAACGCAAGTTAGGAGCTCCCGACAATCGACCTTTGGCAGACTTCCTTCCGACAATCAGTATCAAGGCTAAGGATTTCGCTGCGGAAATGACTTCGGTAAATGTACAGCAGAAAGATTTGCACGGACAAGAACAAATCACTCGTGAACACGTGGATAACAATGCCGCCGTAAGAAATATGCTGCTGCAACGTGGAATAGTCCCTGAGCAATTGCCACCGGGAGAGGATGTAAAGAAGGTGGAACGGCGATTGAAGTCTGAGGAAAAATCATTGACCAAGAAGCAAAGCACGAAGAAAACTTCAAAAAAAGGAAAGGAGTAAGATATGCAAATAGAATTGAAGTCCATAAAAATTTGTGATTTGATTGACGGATATATCAACGACCCCGATGCCGGAGTAAAAGGTTATCATGGTAAGTTAGACATACGCCCTCCTTATCAGCGTGAATTTCGTTATGATGAGAAGCAACAGCAAGCCGTTGTGGAAACCATCCTCAAAGGCTTTCCGCTCAACATAATGTACTGGAGTGTGGATGAGGATGATCATTTCGAAATGATTGATGGGCAACAACGTACCCTCTCGATATGCGGATTCTACACCCACGACTTTCATATCGTTGACCCTGACCGGGGTACACTCTATTTCTCCACGCTCACCGATGAAGAAAAAACTAAATTTCTCAACTACGAACTGACTGTGTATTTTTGCGAGGGAACAGACAAAGAAAAGCTTGATTGGTTTCGGGTTATCAACATTGCAGGAGAGAAACTTCTCGACCAAGAACTGTTGAACGCCGTCTATGCCGGACCTTTCGTGACAGATGCACGCAGGCATTTCTCAAAGAACGGATGTCCGGCTTATAAAATGGGAGCCGACTTTTTGAATGGCAATGCCATAGAGCAGGCATACTTGGCGACTATCTTAAAATGGGCCGCTCGTCATGACGGTGTAGAAAGCGTGGACAAATACATGGCACTGCATCAGTTTGACCCGAATGCCAATAAGCTATGGGCTTACTTTGTATCTATCATTACATGGGTACGTTCTACGTTTACCAAATATCGCCGTGAAATGAAGGGGCTGGATTGGGGAGCCATGTATGATGAATTTGGCGAAAACGTGTATGATACGGCAGCCCTCGAAAAGCAGATACACGACTTGATGGAGGATGATGAAATCATGAAGAAGTCAGGTATCTACCGTTATGTATTAAGCGGTGACCTGCGCGACCTCAGTTTCCGAACTTTCGACAAAAAGCAGAAGCGCGAAGCTTACGAGCGTCAACAAGGTATTTGCGTTCATTGTGGCAAGCATTTCGAATTGGAGGAAATGGAGGCCGACCACATCACGCCGTGGAAAGAAGGCGGTACGACGGTGGCGGAGAATTGCCAAATGCTTTGTAAGAATTGTAATAGGATTAAAGGAGGAAAATAAATATGTACTAATATGAGAATATACCATTATACAAATATAGAATCACTCGCACTTATACTTAAAAATAAAACAATTCGTTTCAACCGATTGGACAAAGTGGATGATTTAGAAGAAGGTAATGCGGAATCTTTAGGAGTAAAATTCTGTAAATATGTTTTTGTCTCCTGTTGGACTGAAACAACAGAAGAAAGCATTCCCTTGTGGAAAATGTATGGTGGTGATAGCGGAGGAATACGAATTTCTCTTGAACAAGAGATGTTTAAAGAATACTTCGTTTCTAATTTAAATTTTGGAAACTTAAAATCTCAAGGAGCTATAATATCTAAAATTCCACCTCAGGACATGGTAAATCCAAATTTCTTTTTCTTTCCCATGTTAGATTATAAAAACGATTTATTTTATAGACATGTAAAATACGTGGATGACATCTATGTATTCACTAAGGATGCTATTCAAATAACAAATGTTCAAGGGAATCGTGGCAATATGCATGTGGACATGAAACCTTTTGGCTATTATAAGAATAAACGATGGGAATTTCAAGACGAAGTTAGATTTGTCCTCTATTCTCTTCCTATGAATCCCTTGTTAGAAGGAGTAAACCCTGAAATTTTATCTATTGTAGTGCAAAGTCTTTTAGGAAATAAATCATTGCCATTCCATTATTATGATATGAAGTTAAAGGATGATGTTTTTGATAATTTAGAGATTACACTAAGTCCATCCGCGACAGAATCACAAAGGCTTATTATTCAGGCGTTGATTGATAAATATGCTCCTAATGCTACACTAAAAGAAAGCGCTTTAGGCAAGGTGGTTCGCTTAAAATAAAACGATATGGTCACCGAATCTCAAAACATAGAGTTCAAAGAATCTTGGCGCGACGAATACCAGAAATGGATATGCGGTTTTGCCAATGCACAAGGCGGTATCCTTTATGTGGGTATAAAGGACAATGGCGAAGTGTGCGGTGTGCAGGATGCCAAGAAGCTGATGGAGGATATTCCGAACAAGGTGCGCGATATGATGGGTATCTTGGTAGAAGTCAATTTGAGGGAAAAGGACGAAAAGCAATATCTGGAGATTGTAACGGAGGCTTATCCTTATCCCGTTAGTTTCCGTGGAAAGTATTACCAGCGGAGTGGGGCTACCAATCAAGAACTGAAAGGGGCTGCACTCGATCGTTTTATGCTCCGCAAGCAGGGTAAAACATGGGATGGTGTGCCAGTACCTTATCTGAAAGCGGAAGACTTGGATAACGCCACATTCGATTTATTCCGCAAGTATGCCAAACGGAGCGGACGTATGGAGGAAGCGGACTTAATGGACGACAATCACGGATTATTGGAGAAGCTTCGGCTTTATGAGGGCAGTTATCTGAAACGTGCTGCCGCTTTGTTGTTCCATCCTGACCCGGAACAATATGTGACTGGAGCATTTGTAAAGGTCGGCTTCTTCCGTGAAGGTATGGATTTGGTATATCAGAATGAAGTGCATGGTAACCTGTTCCAACAAATTGTGAAGCTGATGGACTTGCTGTGTACCAAATATATGAAAGCCATCATTACTTACGAGGGCATCCAACGGATAGAAACATTGCCTATGCCCCGTGAGGCTCTGCGTGAGGCATTATTAAATGCTTGCATCAACAAAGACTATGCAGAACCTTCTCCCATTCAAATCCGCGTGTATGAAAATAAGTTGGAGATAATAAACGGTGGGATGTTGCCTGAAGGGTGGACTGTGGAAACATTATTGTCTTCTCATCGGAGTATGCCTTACAACCCGGATATTGCCAATACGTTCTTTCGTGCCGGTGAGATTGAGGCATGGGGACGCGGCATTGAGCGTATCATCACGGCTTGTAAGAATGACGGTTTCTCCACGCCGGAGTTCCGCTATGATGCTTCGGGTATTTGGACTACATTTAAGTTCGAGTACCCAGAAAGAGCTACTACCCAAAGCGACCAGAAAACTACCCAAAAGACTACCCAAAAGACTACCCAAAAGACTACCCAAAAGACTACCCAAAAGGCCATACAAAATCTGACGGAACAACAGCAAGCTATACTCTCATTCTTAAAAGGACATCCGGAAGCGACCCGAAAAGAGATAAGCGAAGGCCTTTCTAATATTACAGAGGATGGTGTAAAATATAATCTTTCCCGCCTTCAAGAGCTTGGCTTGCTGAAACGTATAGGAGGCAGGAAGCAAGGATATTGGCAAATTATAGAATAAAGGAGGATTATGGACGATTTGGAAGAATTTGAAAGCAGGCACAAGGATTTGATGGCATGGCAACGCTTTCAAGACGAGCTTGAAAGAATCAAGGGAGAAAATACCTACGATGATTTGCACGACTTTGAGGATAAAAGCTTATCCTTACAGCAGGAAACCTTCACGCAACTTGGCGCAGAACGCTGCAACAATCCGGTGGAGCAATAGTGGGAGATTACGCTACTTACAGAAAGATAAATCAAAGATATTCAGCTTTTTGAATCAATAGTTCGATTCCTAATGGGAATACCATGTTCCCGTCGTTAAAATCAATCTGTTTCATTGCTATATCGCTTTAACAAGTTATGTTTCTTTTTTCGGAGGCAAAGTTAAACGAAAAGCCGCAGAATAATGTTTTTCTGCGGCTCAATATGTGTTGGTGAGAGGCTCTTTTTGTCGCAATAAAATTTCGGCTGGCTATGATGATTCACGATAACTTGCTTCTTGAATATCTAATAACTTTCTGCTAAGTTATATCATGCGACAGCTATTTTTCAGCAAAGACATATGCACTCCGAGCTTTTTTCACATTGCTGGTAATATAATGATACGAACTATTTATTCGGGAACTTTGTGGTATCAAATTATAGAAATTGTCATGTATAAAATTTGATAATCAGAAAGATATAGAATATAATCCGGCTCAAGCATGGAACTGTGTGCCATTTCCACATCTCTGAAGATCCTAGGAAAACCCAACACACAATGGTGAATAGACAGCAGACCCACGCTATACAGCGTGGGAACCGCCAACGTCCATCCTTGTGCAATCATGAAAATTTCCTAGGTTTTCAAGAACAAGAATGAAGCATGACGCTTCTCACAAATATTTTTCCCACAAAATAGTGAGCCGCAGACGCTTCTGCCTGCTTACTACCACAAAAGTAAGCAATCCTTACGAACAAATCAAACGATATTCTTTTATATTTGATGGGTTAAGAATTTATATCCGAATCTTTTTCAAATAAATCCCCCAAACACTTGACTTCGCTTCTGGGCTATATTATCTTTGCAGAT